>ERZ791899.799-NODE-799-length-33973-cov-32.594463_pt1 | contig 33973 bp, 35 predicted proteins | sample MGYA00510151_ERZ791899 | MGnify/ENA primary metagenome ERZ791899 (study PRJEB30046, sample SAMN00792118) | human gut metagenome | study: EMG produced TPA metagenomics assembly of the A metagenome-wide association study of gut microbiota in type 2...
ATGACACAAGAAAAGCTCCCTCACAGGAAGGAGCTTTGTCTACAGTCTGAAAGGAGCACGGAATTAAACTTCCATGCTCCTCTTTATCTATTTATTATCACAATTATTTACAATAGTATTTTTATATTCTATCACAATATCTTGTAACTTCTTTTCTTCTACTCGTCCCGTAACAACATACTTTTCTTCTCCATAATAGAAATACATCAAATATGTATTTTGTCCCCATAGTTCCTCTTTTGAATAAACATCAAAAATTATTTCTTCATCCTCAAATTCCCTTTCAAAACTAAATCCCGGAAATTTTTCTCTAACCCTTAAGATTTCCTGTGGATATCTTTTTATTTGGAATCTAATAACACTTTCTTTGTTATTTAGGAAAATAGATATGTTATCATCATGCTTATCCTTTCTTACTTGAACATAGTCAAACGTATATTCTGAAATCGTTTCAAGTTTAAATGTTTCATATACGTACTCTCTATATTCTTCTGGAATCTCATCTATATTATAATATCTCATCACCGAGGATTTTTCTGAATCTCCACTATTTCCTTCCGGTGCCGTAATCATAGTCGTCCCTTCCTCATTCTTATCCATCCACCAGAAGAAACCTCCATGCTTCTCCGCATTGGCAACTACCTGCCAGGAACCGCCAAGTATCATTACGACAAGCAGCGCTACTGTCACCACTACAAATCTGCGTCTGTGAAAGTACCAGAGCACTTTATGAAGCTTACCCTTCCTGGGCTTGTCCTCCTCTTTCTCTGCAACAGGTTCACTTTTGTCCTTCTCTTCTTCGGTGCCAAGCAACAGGCGCTCCTCTTCTTCCCTTTCCTCACAATGTTTCCAGAAATCATCCAATGCCTCTTCCACAGGCAATTCATCTTCTACATTGTCTTCCTCTGTTTTCAGGTTGTCCAGCAGTTTCATTAATGTCTGTACTTCATCCGCATCAAACTCTTCATCTGATGCTTCCATAATGTACCAGTCCAACCGCTTGGTAAGCTCCTGAATCAGGCTTTCGTTATCCTGCTTCTTCATTTTAATTCCAATTCCTTTCCCTTCTGCATATCCTTATCTGGTGTAATATTGGTCCCTCGTTAAGTACATGATTCTTTTTTGTCAATTCTTACAGATTTTTTGTATTTTTTGTCGATACCGGACTCGTCGGGTATGTTTTGGGCTATCTTGCTTCTCAATCTGCTGATCCTGACACTCATATTGTTCTCGGATATTTTCTCAAGTTGTGCTAGCTCAGAAATTGAATACCCGTGAAGAAAATATTTGTAAAATCTGTTCTTCTCCTCTTCCGTCAGGCCTTTCGTTATTATGAGATCAAGTTCTGATTTTCCGTAACCGTCTTCCGTGAATGTATATTCGTCGGCATCCAGGTCGACTTCACATTCTATCTTCTTCAATGACTTATTCAGTTCACGTATTTTATTCTTGGCAGTATTGATCAGCCATCCCATTGGATTGGAATGTTCACAGAGAATATCCCACTTTTTATACGCAACATAATACGTTTCTTGCAGGACATCCTTTGCCAGTTCCTTGTCTGCCACCCTGTAGCGGATAAACTTGTATATTTCCGCCTGTGTCCTACGGTACATCTCATCAAATTCTTGATGGTCTCCTGTTGTCTCTTCTTTCTGCATGTGCACCTACCATCGCCTCATATAGAGGTTTTATCTTTCTAAAATATTTACTCTATAATTTAACATTTATCCCCGTACTAAATATAGATGATTTTACTATAAAGTAAAAATTTGTTTTACATCTGCTTATATTTTACTTTTCGTAGATTTTGTGTCAATTTTTTCTCATCGACAAATACTGTTAAAATTTGCAATTTTTGTTGTTGACAAACGGTATCTCTTTTGTTAGAATGAATCACGGTGATTGCGTTAGCCGTCACGTGATGCTGCTGTGGCTCAGTCGGTAGAGCGTCGCATTGGTAGTGCGGAGGTCACGGGTCCGATTCCCGTCAGCAGCTCTCATATAAAAAGCGGAAACATTGATTTTACAGTGTTTCCGCTTTTTGTTTTTCACAAACGCTGTAGATTTTCTTACTGCAAATCTCATCTCTGTCACAAAATTATAAATCCTCCAATAATACATGTGCCGGTATCTCCAGCACTTCAGCAATATCAAATATTACCTCCAAAGAAAACGGCTGGTCACAATTCGGTGCCTCGATCTTGGTGAGATAGCTGATACTAATACTTACTCTGTCCGCCAACTGCTCCTGTGTAAGTCCTCGTTGTTTTCGATATTTTTTAATCGCCTGTCCTATAATTTTATATTGTTCCGAATGTTTCTGACTCATTCCCTCATCTCCTGTTTCCTACCTCTACAATTCTAAAGGATAATGAAGGAATGAATGTTTCAGTCATAATGAAAGTTATGGGTAAAAAAATACCGATTTATTTTGCATCCGTTTCCAATGCCTGATAAATCGGTATTTCATAAACAATTATTTTCTTCCTAATAGTTTAATCTCTGCGTAATGTAAATTTGCCTACCACTTCATTTAAGGAATATGCCTGTGCCGACAATTCCTCGCTGGTTGCAGAAGATTCCTCCGCAGATGCGGAATTGGATTGTACGACCTCCGAAATCTGAGTCACTCCCACTTCTGCCTGTTCCATTGCCTGTGCCTGCGCTGTTGATTCTTCACTAAGTCTCCTGGAATCTGCTGCGATCTCCTTAACTCCGGTCACAATCTGCTCCAGTGATTCCGCTGCCGCTTCAGCGGCCTGATTTCCCCTCTCAATTTCCTGCAGAGAGCCTTCGATCAGACTTCTGGTATCCACTGCGGACTGTGCACTCTGTTCTGCCAGTTTGCGAATCTGTTCTGCCACAACAGCAAAGCCTCTTCCTGCTTCCCCAGCTCTGGCAGCCTCGATTGCGGCATTCAATGACAGCAGGTTGGTCTGACTGGCAATGTCTTCGATTTCTGCAATAATATTCTGAATTTTTTGGGACGTATCGTTGATTCGATCCATCTCTTCCATAAGAGATTTCATCTGTGCATGTCCGGCATCCGCCTGCTGTGCGTAATTTTCCGCCTTCCGGGTGGTCTTCTGCAATTCACCCGCCGTACGGTTCACTGCATCCGCGATATTTGTAATCGTTGCTGTCAGTTCCTCCACCGAACCCGCCTGATCGGTAGCTCCCTCCGCAAGGGACTGGGCAGATTCTGCCAGATTCTCAGCGCCGGCTGATACCTGTTTTGCAGCTTCTTCTACCTGATGCAGCGTACCGTTCATCTGGCGGTTCATTTTACGCATGGCATCCTTCAATGCCACAAACTGTCCTACATATTTATCCTCAATCTTAGTGCCGATAGCATAATTTCCCTCTGCCATCTGTCCCAGAAGTTCTCCGGCATCCGTAATGATCATATCCAGATCCGATGCCATCCCCTTTGCCACCTGTATCATATAAGAAATCTCATCTTCCGTTGCACACTCCGGAAATGCGCTGTTTAAATCTCCCTGTGCGAAGGTCTGCAGACGATCTGCCAATGCTATCATGGGCTTTTCTATGTCTTGCGCCATTTTTCGTCCCAGGATCACCGAACTCCAGAAAGAAACCACAACGATTGCCAGGATCACCAACAGCATGATCCGTTCCATTGCCCGCAGATCCGCTTCCGCACGGTCACCTTTCTGCACGCACAGGTTCATCAGTTCAACGAATTCTGCATAAATCTGTTCATATTGAGCCGTCAAATCTGTCGTATCCAGTTCCTGCGCTTCCAGATAACCATCCGCATCATCCGAAGTTGCCAATTCCAAGATTCGTGCATCCAGCTCCCAATAGCCGTCAAGTTCCGTCAAGACCGCATTGTAAGCTTCTCTTCCCTCGGAGAATTTGAGTGTTCTGCTCAATTCATCCATATAAGTTTCGAATGCCTCTTTCTTCTGGTCATGCAGAGCTGTCTGCTTTTCGATCACAGCTTCATCATCATACCCGACCACTGCGCGCAATGCACTTCTACTCTCCGAAAAAGCGGTCATCGCCTTACCGATATCCCCCTGTGTAAAACCATACCGATTCAGTGCTTTTTCATACTGCGCCGCAGCAATCAGAAGCGCTCCGATTCCAATGATTGCAGCTACCGCTCCAATTACCGCCACTTTTGTGAATCCCTTTGTCAATCGTTTCTTAATACCCTGTTGCTTTTGTGTTGCCATATATCGTTCCCCCTTGTTATTTATAAAAAATGCTACAATTTGTATTTTCATGTAAATTGTAGCACTTTCTGTTTTCCTCTTCAACTGTACGAAGGAATCACTTTTCTCATGTTTTCTGGTCTTTCATTATCTCTTCCGACAAAACCTCTATCCTATGTCTTGACATCTTATCACAATCTTTTTTTATGTCAGTACAATAGTTCAAAAATTTCTCCTTATCTGCATGGTACAGTAAATACATGATATTATAACAGGTATGATATCTATTCTGATCTACGTCCCCCACAGGAAAAGACGTCTTATTATACAGCTGATCCACTTTTGTCATTATGATCTCATGGTAATAACTGTTGCTAAAATAATTTCTGAGTTTATATGAAAATTGGTACGCTTTTTCCCCGTGGGTTGTGATCCTCAAATGTTCTACATATGTCTCAATCAAAAATTCTTTCATGTTTTCATTTTCTTCCATGTATATTATTTTCACCTTGTCTGAAGACATATGGAATAAATCATAAGAGTGCGTTAAAATTTCTTCTTTTCCATCTCTGACTGCCTGTTTTAGCATTTTGTTTAACCCGTTTTTATATATGGTTAAAACATCCTCATTATCTTCCTCCAAAATATCACTCCATACCATATAGGAATCTGCAAATTCGTTTAATTCCACAATGTTTTTTGCCTGAAGCAATCCCTTTTTTAAATCCGGCAGCATTACTTTTATCTCTGCATCTGTCTTATAATAATTGGGTTTATCTCCCGATTTAAGAAACAGTCGATACTCGGCTTCTAATTGTTCTTTATCAAGCGTCCCCTCCTGATAGTATCTCAACAGCATTCCGGTCAAATTATTACTGCTCTTTGTACCATAAAGATATTTCCCTATTCTATGCTCCAACGTATTTTCAATACTGCTCACCATCTTTTTCACCGAATCCGTATTGTTGGGATCATCCTCCTTATAATACAGATTGTGTATACTTTCAACGACGATGGCATAACATATCAGTCTCAGTTCCTCCAAAAATTCATCTTTATTGCAGTCTTCACAAAATAATATTACATCATCATAAAATCGCTGCGCCTTTTCAAGTGTCCGCAAGTTTTCCACTTTATGAAGGTTCAGAAATTTTTCAATAAATTGAGCATGGATATGCAATTTACTCCACTCGACACTCTCTGCCCGTTCCGTAATAGCATATGTTCGTTCAATTACTTTTTCACTGTATTTGTCAAATATCTCTTTTTTATCTTTTGACATTTCTGCGGTATTCGCAACGAGTATAACTTTCACATAATTACATTGTTTCAGTTCCTCTATGATTCCAAATATCTCTTCCAAATTCATATTACTGTTCATTCTTTCCAGATCGTCTATGACCACAATGTGAAGGAATGTAAATTCTTTGGACAATAATAAAAATAGTTCTCTTTCGTTTGCTATATTTTGTACCACATCCCGGGCCTGTCCGACTTTATCCCAGACCTTTGCTGCGCCTTCTATGATATTATTAGCTATTTCACCAATCTTCCCGCCGACATTATTCTTCAATGCCAGTTGAAACAATACTTCATGATATATTTGTCTCGCATCTGTCATTCCGAACATTGATATTTTACAAACGTCCGGATTTCCTGCCAACGCCTCATTTACCGCATAAGACTTTCCGACACCCCAGGTTCCATCAAACAAGATGGTCTTATAAGGTAAGTCATTGATATTGCCAATTATAGTTTTTATTTTATCTGCTCTCATTTTTTCCTCTCTGTACACAAATTCATAATAACCGGACAATCTTTTTACATAAGTTTCTCCGGTTATCTGTCGTTCTGCGTTGTGTAATTGTTGGTGAGTTCCGGTTTGCAAACGGATTGTCTTATAAATGTCACAGATTAATCATTCCATATTTTCTCTGCATTGCCAGTAGCACTTCCGGATCATCCAGCTGCGCCACCTTATCTGTATCTCCTCCGGCAATTCCCTGTAGGATTTCCGATCCCTTGCATACATATCCAGCCGCACCGGCTTACCATCCACGGCATACTGGAATTCCCTCTGTGGCTGGATATCTTCCAGTGTTCCCACCCGTTTTTCCAGCATCCGCTCCAATACATCATGGCAGAGCACCTTGTCACCCATGGTCTTGCCGAAGATAAAATCATCCGATATCGTCAGTTCCTCATAGCGTTTTGCCATTCACACTCTCCTTTGCTTTTACCGCAGGAAAATATGCTGTCGCAGAAACGAATTTCAATCCGTTCTATGTCTTCTCCTGCTCTATTGTTATCATTGGGTAATTAAGCAGGGATTCCTCTGAAGTCATAGACACCGGCTTACACCGATATAGAAATTTGAAATAGAAAATCTGCTTACGAATAGAGGATAGCAAATGAGCACTCGATTGTCAACGTGGCAAAATAGCAAAATCTGTCCCTGGCAAATTTGGGCATTATGCTTTAAAATCAATTTTAACTCCATCTATATATTTATTTTGGTCTTATAGCCTGTCCTTCAGATTTTTCTGAACATCTTTTCATAATCATTCTCCATAATGTAAATCCTATTATTGCTCCAAGGACATTATGAAACGGATCATCAAAAAGTTCAAAGAGTCCACGTTTTGTTAATAACTGGCTGAATTCTATGCTGTAACTTATAATTGTTGCAATCAGTATCACCCATCTTAACTTTCGAACACCTAATCCCTGCAATCCTATTCCTACCTTATTGCTTTAATATAACTCCAAAATGACATAAATTCTGCCCTCGGATTTCTTATTGTTTGACGGGCATGGAATCGTTCTTCATGTTGTGTCCATAGATCACCGTATTGTTGTCTGTAAAGTCCTTACTGTTCAGATTCTCCGTATATATGCACCCGGGATATCCATACGAACCATCAATATTATGCATAAAGTAATAGGAATTATCGGAAGGATGCTGTAAAATCGGATATTCAATTTCTGTCCCCGGTACAGTGATCCAGGCATACACATCCGGATTCACCGACTGCCGCTCCTGCCACAATGGTCATTATCTATCGTTTCATGTGAGCTCCTTCTTCCCAAATAATGGAAGATTTTACTACTCCTAAATTTTATTCTACGTTTTTAACGTAATTTTAATTCCGCTTTAAATGTAACCGCTATATACGTTCAAAACAGGTATTGTCAATAGTTTGGGGGCTTCATGCAGGACGAGATGGCTGGAAAAACAGAAGAAAACGGATACTTCAGGTAAACCTCCGAAGTATCCGCTATTTTGACTATGTTAAACAATTCCGTTCTAATTAAATCCGAACAATTTCTGGCAGATCTTATATCCTTCTACCGAAATCTTACGTCCGCCTCTTCCGGGCAAATTCATGGTACCACCCATAATGCCGTTACGCATCCACAGATACAGGCGTTTGTCTTTTCCTTTCAGGTACTCCCACAGTTCTTTCTTTTTCTCCAGATGTTCTGTGGTACCGGAGCGGATCAACAGTACGGAAGATACTGTCATGATAATCTCCAGATAGTTGCGCATGTACTGGTACAGACGTCGGTTTTTCACCAGTTTCGACTTTCTGCCCACCAGATAATCAATCATCAGCTTCGTCACTCGGATCTGCTGGTCGATGCGGGAGATCATCACGGTCTCATTCACCGACTGATCCTGTCTTCCTATATAATATCTGTAGAAATTCACATCCAGATAATACATATTCTTCACATAAGGAAGCGGTTCAAATACATACAGGTTGTCCACATAGAAGGTGTGCTCCGGAAGCTTCAGTCCACATTCCTGTAACAGTCTGGTACGGAAGATCACGGAGTGCATCAGTATGTAATGGCCCTTCAGAAAATGATGGCAGTCCGTCCAGGTGAACATCTTCTCCACCGGCAGGATATGACGGTACTTGATCACCTTTTTGCGGCGCTCGCCTTCTTTTTCATAGACATAGTTGCTGATGAGCATATCCAATGCCTGACCGCCGCCGGCCAGTTCTCTGAGAGTATCCAGGATCTTAAAATATGCATCCTGCTTCACCCAGTCATCACTATCCACTACTTTAAAATATAGTCCCGTGGCATTGGCGATTCCGGTGTTCACAGCAGAACCATGTCCGCCGTTCTCCTTATGAATAGCACGCACAATCGTAGGAAACTGTGCTTCATATTCGTCTGCAATCTCTGCGGTACGGTCTTTGGTAGAACCGTCATCGATGATCAGGATCTCCACATCCTCTCCGCCGATCAGCAGGGAATCAATACATTTTCTCATATACTTTTCAGAATTGTAACAGGGAATTGCTATGGAAAGTAATTTCATATCGCTGTCCTTTCTTCACTATCTTGTTGTTCACTGTCCGGAATCGTTCTCTCGGGCCCCCAGTTTCATGTTCAATCCCTTCGCATAGACTGCAAACGCGGAAGGAATGGGATATTTCTCCCTTGTCTCCGAAGGTTCAATATAGATCCAGTCTGCTGAATCCGGGCCTTCACGCTTCGGTGCCAGTTCATCCACACGGATCAGATATCCTTTCATATGCCATTCTCTATGGGAAAAAATATGCTTTGCATCCTCAAGGGGCTGGATCCGGAGTACCTGCAACCCGTTCTCCGCCAGATATTCCTTGACCTCCTCCGCGGTATGATATCCCTTCATCGAAGGGAATTCATACATACCGGCCAGCAGACCTTTCGCCGGACGCTTATGCAATGCCGCCAGCTCCGCATCCCGGATAATGAGGATCGTCTTCTCCTCCACCGTACGTTCTTTTGCTTTGGCTTTGTTCGGATATTGCAGCTGTGTACCGTCCGCATACGCCAGACATATCTGCTGTAGGGGACATTCCTCACAGTGCGGAGCCCCGTTGGGAATACATACACAGGCACCGATTTCCATCATAGCCTGGTTGAAATCTCCCGGCCTGTCTGTAGGAATGACCTCCCACAGATCCTTTTCCACAGCCTTTTTTACTTTATCCTCAGAGATACAGCGTTCATCCTTGCGGACTCTTGCAATGACTCTCAGAACATTGCCGTCCACCGCCGGATTGGGCTTGCCGTAAGCAATAGAGGATACCGCCCCAGCCGTATAGCTGCCGATTCCTTTTAATTTTAATAACTCCTCATAAGAATCCGGCATGACTCCGCCATAATCTTCCATGATCTGGATGGCTGCTTTCTGTAGATTCCGTACCCGGTTATAATATCCCAGGCCCTCCCACAGCTTTAACAGCACCTCTTCCGGTGCCTGCGCAAGCGCAGCAATATCCGGCAACGTCTCCATAAAGCGCTGGAAATAGGGCTTTACCGCTTCCACTCTGGTCTGCTGCAGCATGATCTCAGAGACCCATACGCGGTAGGGAGCAGGATCCTCTCTCCAGGGAAGGATCCTACGGTTATTATCATACCATTTTAAAAGTGGTTTGGGAATCGCCCGAAGGTCACCTTTCCTAAAGATTTCCTTAACATCCGTTAAATTTTCATTGTATTTATCCATAGAGTCTACCGCAGACGGTTGCATTCGAACTTCTCCATGGTGAGCAGGCAGTTCTTCAATTCTTCATAACGCTCTTCCGGCTCACCGTCATTTACTTCAATATCACAGGAAATCGCCATGGTCGTGATCATCTCGTTGGTGATACGATGGTGCAGTCCTGCCAGAATATTTAGCTTCTCCTCGTAGGAATCCGCATCCAGAAATTCCAGTACCAACGGATCCAGTGCGGGCTCTTCATCTTCTGCGGGGGAAACCGGTGCTATTGTTGTCTGTGCCGCGGTCGCCGTTGCCTGGGCTGCTATGTTCTGCGCCACAATCGGCGTTGCCAGGGCTGCTGCGGGCTGGGATGCAGTCGACGGCATCTTTGCTGTCTTCGTCTGTACTGCTGCCGTCTGTGTCCCGCTCACTGCGTCCGCCTCGTGTGCCTGTCTGTCCGCCTCCGCTCCCTGTAATTCAAAACGAAAACGCTGTGTCACCTCAGGGTATCTCTGACGATCCACTTCTCCGGTAAACATGGCAAGAGGCCTTGCATAGGTCTTGAAATCTCCATACAAAGCCTGATAAATCACCAGCTGTTCTCCGGTCTCTGAATGTTCCGCAATCGTTACGACCTGATACAGATTGCCCTTAAAATGCTTATATATCTCATGTGGTTTGGGAATAAATGTCATCTGTCGTTCTCCTTTCCCATCGCCTCGTTTACTGTGGCATATGGTATCAGTATACCCCTTATTTCCAAAAAAGTCATGTAAATAGTCTCTAAAAATCCGTCAGCAGATATTCATAAGAGACCGAATAATTGCCGCCTGCGTTGCAGGCCCGTGCCAGTTCTGCGCTCAATGCTCCCCGTTCCGTCTCACTCATGCTGTTGATCTTCTTATGATGAATGGTAAACGTATAATCCGGACTGCCGTCTTCTTCCAGTGCATAGGTCAGCGTCACGCCGCTGTTGCGATAACCGTTCTCATTCAGATACTGCTTCATATCGCTCATCAGCTGCTGTTCCTGTATCCGGTTCTCCATGCGCTGCGTCTCATCCCGGCTCTCGCTCTTCACGGTTGCGCCGATACATAATACAATGATCAGAATAAGTACTGCGGTAGTACTGTAAAATGCCACATTGGAAACGAACTGTCTTCTCATAACCCATACCTCTTTTTCTGCTTTTTGTGCTCAGGGTTCTGTCGGAAATCTTATTTTCCCGTCCTGACAGGTATAGATTACACTTTTTCAAGTCCAATAAAACTCTCTCATTTAAAATATTCGGCACCTGCTGCCTCTACCGCTGCTTTCAGCCCCAGTGCGGACATTCTGGTGGCACCGTTGCCCCAGATGATCATCTGTTCCAATGCATCGGAGGTTGCCACCGTCACCCGGTATTTCTGCGGCTTCGCCCCCAGCTGATGGGTCGTACGCTCGATATACTGGTCTGCAGTCTCCGCTTCTTTTGTATAGACTACTTCTATATTATGATATTTCATGGTGGAGCCGGGATTGTCCTTCACCTTGTAGGCATCGTAGACCAGGATCAGGCGACAGCCCTGATATCCCTGATAGTTACACAGAATATCCATCAGTTTGTCCCTGGCACTGTCCAGATTGATCTTCGCCAGCTCCCGCAGTTCCGGCCAGGCAAAAATAATGTTATAACCGTCCACCAGAAGGTATTCCTCCGGTTTTTCCTGCGGTACGACCTTCCGCATACCGGTGTCACCGGCACTTCCCGCCAAGCTGCCCGTATAGCTGCCACGGTTTCCGGAAGAAGTATGGTATCTGCGGAATCTGTGGGGATCCTCCGCCTTTTTCCCATAAGTCTGGCGGAAGATCTCTTCGATCTCTTCCTGAGAAATAATCCGCTCTACACCACCCCCGGTCTGACGAATAGCGCCCTGCTGCCTGTTTACTGCCTGCAGTCCCGCATCCGAAATGCCGTCCGCATCTTTGGTTCCTTCCTTCTCCGGCTTCCAGTTGCTCTCCACATGGGCATATTCTGGCACCTGGTCCCAGGACACCTGAAAACCGGCACCATGAGCGCAGAATACCGATCCGGTGGGGTTGACCACATCCGCTTCCGGATCATATCCGATCTCTGCCATTACCTCCTCCGGATTATGGCAGGGTTCATATCCCTTCAGCGTGCAGGACAAACGCCCATGACCTTTGGTATAAGATGCCACCTCTTTTCCATAATCTCCCATAGAAGCCACGGGAACACTTCCCGTCAGCACACTGTTATTGCCTTCTGTCTCCGGTGCTTCAAAGCTTCCGTTCATCCTCGTGATATCCGACATGGCTCTGCCAAGATTCTCCGTAGGCACCTCCAGTCGGAAGGAAAACCATGGTTCTAAGAGAATGCTCTTTCCACTGCGCATTCCCTGACGTACTGCACGGTAAGTGGCCTGTCGGAAATCTCCGCCCTCTGTATGTTTGGTGTGGGCTTTTCCGGCAATCAGCAATATCCGCAGATCCGTGAGTTCGGAACCGGTCAGCACACCCACATGACGTTTTTCCTCCAGATGCGTCAGGATCAGCCGCTGCCAGTTACGGTCCAGCATGTCCTCGCTGCACAGAGAGGCAAATTGCAATCCACTGCCCCGCTCCCCGGGCTCCAGCAACAGATGTACCTCCGCATAATGACGCAGAGGTTCAAAATGCCCGATGCCTTCCACCGGCTCCGCCAGAGTTTCCTTGTATACAATGCTTCCCGCATCGAATTCCACTTCCAGACCGAAACGCTCCCACAGGATATTTTTGAGGATTTCCATCTGCACCTGTCCCATGACCTGCATATGGATTTCCCTGTTTTCCTCCTGCCACAACACATGCAGCTGCGGTTCTTCCTCTTCCAGCTGGCGTAGTTTCCCCAGTGCCACGACAGGATCCACCTCCGGAGGGAGCAGTAGTCTGTAAGTCAGCACCGGTTCCAGTATCGGCGTGGAGTTCTCGCTTTCATAGCCCAGTCCCTGCCCGGCGAAAGTCTTCGTAAGTCCCGTGACCGCACAGACCTCACCGGCTTTCACCGTATCCACTGCCTCATAGCTTCCGCCATTATACAGACGCAGCTGGTCGCATTTTTCCTCCCAGATTTCCTCTCCTGCACCGCTTCTGCTGTTTCCCACCGGCATTTTAACCCGCAGACTTCCTCCGGTGACCTTCAAATACGACAATCTGATTCCTGCGTTATCTCTGCCGATCTTATAAACCCGGGCTCCGAATTCCTCCGGATATTCCGGCTGGGGCAGATACGCATTCAATCCGTCTAACAGCTCTGTAATTCCCCATTGTTTCAAGGCGGAGCCGAAAAAGCAGGGGAACAGCTTACGCTCCGCCACAGTGTCCGATATGTTTTCCGCCGACAGTTCTCCGGTTTCCAGATATTCTTCCATCAAGGCTTCACTACACATGGCCGCATGTTCCAGCTCTGTTTCCCGTTCTCCTTCATTGTCCCCAGGCTGCAGCAGTTTTCCCACGGATGTAATATTGCTATCCAGCTTTTTCTGTAGCTCCGTCAGTACTTTTTCCGGATCCGTCCCCGGTTGATCCATCTTGTTTACAAATAAAAATACCGGCACTTCATATCTTTTTAACAGCCGCCACAGCGTATGTACATCTCCTTGCACTCCATCGCTTCCGTCGATGACTAGAACCGCCGCATCCAGTACCTGCAGCGTCCGTTCCATTTCCGCAGAGAAATCCACATGTCCCGGGGTGTCTAACAGTGTGATATCCACATCTTTCCACCGGATTCTCGCCTGTTTGGAGAAAATGGTGATTCCTCTTTTCCGTTCCATGTCCCCATTATCCAGAAAAGCATCTCCGTGATCCACTCTTCCGGCCCTTTCTATGACACCACAGGCACATAAAAGGCTTTCTGCCAATGTTGTCTTCCCGGCATCCACATGTGCCAGGATCCCAACGATACTTTTTTTCATGCTTATCCTATCCTTCCAATACCAGCATCATCCTGCAGGCACGTATAAAACGTTTTTTCTATTATAAAGAATACTATATCCATGAGCATTTTCCAACTGTTTTGTATTTCCAGATACCGTTTGCAAATCCGGTGGACAGTAGGATATAATGTAATGAGCCTCAAGGAAAAACAAGCGGCTGCGAATGGGGCGGTGAATTAAGAAAACATTTTAGCAAGGAACGGTGTAGCTAAACGGCTATGCCGTTCTTTGCTGTTTTTGAGTTGTATTTTGGGCTTTTTCTTTCGCCCGTCCAAAATCAAATGCACCGATGAAGTTATATACAATCGTGATTTCCCTTGTCTTGGATTTTTTGTCGGTATGGGAAACTTCGATACGATCTATAAACTCCCGTAGCATAGCAGCGTCAAGCTGCTGCATATCGGTGTACTTCTTTACTGCGCTGATAAACGCTTTAACGTTGGTCTTTTGTTTTTCCTGCTGCTTGATTTCTTCCCGTAGCACTTCTGCCATAGCTTTTAGATTGCTCTGCTCCAATTCGTAATCATGGGACATTTTGATAAACCGTTCGTCAGACAATTTCCCGGTTACATTGTCCTCATATAAATGCTTAAACAGATTATCCAACTCGGCAATACGGTTTTCAGCTTTGGAAAGTGTTTCGCGCTTGCGGGAAAACTCTGCGTCGCGCTCTCGCAAACGGCTGTCTGCTGCTTCCTGCACAAACTCGGCTTCATACTCTGTTACATAGTCGATTGCTTCCCGTAGGTTTTTCAAAACGATTTCATACAGAACAACATTTTTGATTGAATGGGTCGTACACAAGTCTTTGCCTTTCCGATAGGTTGAACAGATAAAATATTTCTGTTCTTCGGTGAAGTTCGTTGCTCGGCATTGATACATTTTACCGCCGCACTCTGCACAATAAAGCAGCCCGGAGAAAATACCCATATCGCCCATTTTGGTGGGGCGGCGGCGGGATTTGCGTTTGTTCTGCACAATGAGAAATACACTTTCCTCTACAATCGGCGGCTGCGTGTTCTCAAAGATCACCCATTCGGACGGGTCGTTCCACAACTTCTTTTTGCTCTTGTAGGATTGCTTGCGGGTTTTGAAGTTTACGGTATGCCCTAAATACTCTATCTTTTCAAGCATACGGGAAACCGTTTCATTCGTCCACTTGTACGGGTTCGCCCCCGGCTTCGGCTTGTTTGTTACCTTTATGCCCTTTGACAGCCAATAGAAAGTAGGATTGAGGATTTCGCTTTTCTCTAACCAATGGCATATTTGTGTCGGTCCCATGCCGGAAACGCACAATGCGAAAATCTGCTGCACAACGGCTGCGGCTTCCTCGTCAATAATCCACTTCTTTTTGTTGTCGGGGTCTTTCATATAGCCATAAGGCGGGATTGTAGTAAGGTGTTCGCCGGATTTTCCCTTTGATTGCCAAGTAGCGCGTATCTTCTTTGAAGTGTCGCGGGCATACATTTCATTGAACACGTTGCGGATTGCGGTAAACTCATTTTCGCCCCGCGTACTGTCAACTCCGTCATTGACCGCGATAAAATGCACGCCAAAATCGGGGAACAGCATATCGGTGTAGAAACCAACTTGCAGATAATCACGCCCGAAACGGGACATATCTTTGACGATAACGCGCTTGATTTTTCCAGCTTTTATATCGGCAAGCATACGTTGAAATCCGGGACGGTTGAAGTTTGTACCGGAATACCCGTCGTCCTCGTCATAATGTCGATAAGCGGTAATTCCATGCTCCCGGCAGTACCGTTCCAAAATCTTCTTTTGGTTGGCGATACTGTTGCTCTCTCCCTCTAATTTGTCCTCTTGTGAAAGGCGTTCATATAAAGCCGTTATGCCCTCGTCCTGTGCTTCCTGCTGCTGATCGCGCACATAGAATTGCAAGACATTATTTGAAATGGCTTCGCGGACTTCTTCGCTTAACACTTTGGGGACAGCAATCTGCTGAAAAGAAAATGTCTTTGTCATTTGCGCTCACCGCCTTTCGCGGCAAGTGCAGCATATAACTGTCTGCTCCAATCCAGAGTAGCATGGTCGCCGTTGATTGCTTCAAGAGAAACACCCCTACCAGCGGCGCAATCTGCAAAAGCAAGTACATCTAAAAAGTTTCGAGAAATGCGGTCAAGACCTGTTACAACGATCTTTTCCATTCTCTCGTTTTTCATATCCTGCTGCATGAGGGAAAAAGCGGAACGGTTAAAGTTCAAACCGCTATAACCATTATCCACATATAGCGCAAAAGTAGTAATCCCGTTTTGGCTTGCGTGGTAAAGAAGTTTTTGCATTTGATTGTCAAGGTACAAAGTATCTATCTGTTGCGCCGCACGAAAATAGTATGCGGTCAATTTATCCGACTGTTTCATGTTACCTCCTATTCCGACAGCCGGACAAACAGGTTATATATATTATACCACAAAACCCGTCGTCCGTCTGCAATAGGATTACATTTTCGGCATTATACCGGGCTTTTTTCCCGGTTTAAGTCATTTTGGATTAAGCGGCGTACCTTTGTCGCGGCGTCCTCTTTTACACCGTCTTTAACAACGGCTTTGACAATATAGGTAATATCCCCGATTTTGTATTCGCGCACAACCGGGGATTTTGTTGTTTGCTTTGTTTGTTCCATAATGTAAAATCCCCCTTTCGTGGGATAACAAAAAGATTAAAAATGAAAGGCAGAAACGAACGGCTGTCAGCGGCAGCACCGCGGGAGTTTCACCCCTGCTCATTTAAGGCAGCTTTACCCAATGCCTGCGACGCTCTTAACGCTCGGACTATGGCTATAAAGGCGTTTCGTCCCGCCTATATGTCGTCGCCCACAAGCTGCTAAACCTGTTTTGCAGCGCGGTATTTCTCGCTCGGCTTTCCCTGTGTGAAAAGCTGTCCTAGCGTACCCGCTGTTCGGCTCGATATAAGCGGTATGTATTCGTTTGCCTGTTATACTGCGCCGCCGTTATCTTGCGGGCTTTCTTTGACAAGGAACAATAAGGCTTTGTCAGCCTGTAAAAGCATATCGTTTCCGATATGCTTTTACGGAACGACAAACAGCCCATAACGGGAAGCGTGGAAAGGGGTACACGCTCCCCGCATGGGCTTAAAGAGTTAGCCTACATGAAACGCAAGAGTGCGGGTAATAAGGCGCACTTGCAGCCTGTTACGCATTTCTTCGTCCACATAGGAGTAAGTATTGCCCGCGTCGTCTTTCAGCGTTCGGGTACAAAGTTTCGCTATGTAACCCTCGTAATGCTTCAAGATCGCGCACATGGCGTTTGTGTCGCCGTTTGCCGCTGCGGAAATGACAGGGAACGGCAACAGATTTTCAGATTTCCTAACGGTGTTCATCATCTGCTTTTCCCTCCAAATACTGTTTGATCTTCGCAAGCGCGGATTTCCTATGCCGGAAAACCGTCGTGCGTACAACACTCAGCAGTTCGCCAATTTCCGCGTCGCTCATATCCAAGAAGTAGGACAAGAGAACAATATCGCGTTTCCTTTCGGGCAAAGCGTTAAGGGCTTCGGCAAGCAGTTCATTTTTGACGAGTACATCAAAGCCGGACACTTGAAAACGGTAATAATCGCTTTCGTATTCGTCCGTCGTGAAAAGCTGCGCGAGTTCGCTTTCGCTCAAATCCGAAAAAGTTATTTCGCGGGCTGCGCGTTTCGCAAGGGTGCGGCGGTAGCTTTTTGCTTCGCCTACCAACGTTTTCTTTGCTAATGCGTCATACTGATGTTGTATTCTTTCTTTGTCGGAAGAAGATAGCTCCATAGAGTTCACCTCCTTCCCGCGTGGAGTAGAGGACGGGAGTTAAAGGCTTGTCCTCTCTGCCCCTTTCGCTCTGTACCCGTTCGGGAGATGGCTCTTTGTTGCTCCTTTCAAAAATATATTGAAATAAACAAAATGCGCCCGCCCGCAAGACGCGGACGAGCGCAAAGGAATTGTGAGCAATATTTAGATGTACTGACAGTTCGTATTCATAGCCGGAATATCCCGCTGGCGGGTAATGGCTTTTTTTGACCGCAAAGCATTAGGCGGGTTACAGTAAATAAAAATAGACACGACGATACCTCCCAGATACCGCCGTATCCTTAAAAAAGGGCGACTTTAATACACTACCCGCAATCCATTCTATAATAGGGAACAGCGGCTTTTGCGCAATATTAAATAAAAAAGCCGATAACACATAGGTTTTTTGACCTAATGCGTTATCGGCTCTGCGTCTATGCGTCTGGCACTTTTAATCATTTTTTTTGAATTTATTATATGTGTTAGCTAACTGTCCACAAGCCGCGTTAATCTCTCTGCCATGAGAAACTCTCATAGTAACTTCAAGTCCTGCTTGCTCTAATTGATGTTTGAATGCAACTATTTCCCGTTTCTGTGGTGCTTTAATTCTTGAATTGCTTGTTGGGTTGTATTGTAACACGTTAATCATAACTTTTTTGCCCCGAAACCATTTTGCAAGTTGTCTTACATCTGAGGGCCGGTCATTTATACCCGGTAAAAGCAAATACGCAAAGACAATTTTGCGATTATGCCTTTCAGAATAGGATAAGGCTTGCTTAACAACATCTTCAATAGCATATATGCGCATGTGAGGAATAATACGATTTCTTGCAGATTGTGTTGCTGCGTGTAAAGATATTGTCAACTGAATTTTAAGATGTTCCTCGCGCAATTTTTTTAATTGATCGACCGGACCAACTGTTGATATGGTAATGCCGTCGGTTGGAAAGTTGAGCCCATATCTATCTCGGAGAATATGGATTGCTTTTATCAAGTTGTCATAATTGAATAAAGGCTCTCCCATACCCATAAAAACGATACGGTTTACTTTTCGACGCAACAATATAATCTGTTGTACGATTTCTGACGATGTTAGATTACGAACAAAGCCATTTCGCCCGGACTCACAAAAAATACAACCAACAGGACAACCGACTTGTGTGCTCACGCAAACAGTTCCACCATCTCGCCGCTTGATAAAAACCGTTTCAATGTATTTGTTGTCTTTCAGTTCGTAAACATACTTTTCAGTATCACTGCTTTTGTAAATATTTTTTACCAACATTGATAGATTTTTTTTGCGTGGTAATTGCTTATATAATTCTTCATATAAGGCTTTTGCTTCATTCTCGCCAATAACTTCCGACATTTCTTTGTAAGTAAATCCGTATGGATCATTCCGTACTTCCGCAGGCGTATATTTAGGTAAACGTTTCATTTTTATATCCTTTCTTCTAAATAATAAAAGTTTGTTTTTCTGTATTTTTGATTACAATCTCTAATTTTTCTACATCAATGATATGCGTCAATTTGCATTTAGGGCAGAAAAGAGGAAAATCTTTTAATACAGTATTATGAAATACTTGAACTCTCGTCTTTCCGTTACAAATCGGACATTTTATCCAATATTTTTTAAGCATTATATTTCACTCGTCCTTTTTACACAAAAAAATGCAGGTCAATCCTCAACATGAGCATTGACCTGCATTTATAATGCACAGAGCAGTACAACAAAACTAAGGCATAGCTTGCACTATGTCTATACTATATCTATACGTCGTTAGTTTTTTGTATAGCATCCGCAAAATAAGCATGACAAAAAAGCCCATGTTGAAAATGGGAAAATCCTTTTTTTCAATGCTTATCTAATACGCATGCTATGCAACATAAACGCCGCCTCCTTTTACATAAATTTTATTTTATCAGAAAATCAGTCTACTGTCAATACACAACAGGAAGTATTTAACCTAATGATATGAATTGTGTGGACATATCCAAAAAGAAAGGTGAACTGTAAAATGTAACAGGGTGAATGAAAATGGCAAAAAGACCCGTACCATTGTACGACTTTAAGGCTTTCGGGGCAGCTATAAAAGCCGCGAGAAATGAATACGGCGAGAGCCGCAAAAAGGTAAGCGACGAGTTATATATTTCCCCGCGCTACCTTGCGAATATCGAGAACAAGGGACAACAGCCGAGTTTACAGGTATTCTATGACCTTGTAACCCGGTATCATATTTCGGTAGATCAATTTTTCTTCCCGAACAGCAATGCGGAGAAATCCACCGGGCGGCGGCAGCTTGACGCGCTGCTGGACGGTATGAGCGATAAAGGCATACGGATTGTAACCGCAACAGCAAGGGAGATAACGGAAGTCGAAAAAGCAGAGGATTAACCTCACAATATGAGAAATCGGGAGATTGCAGCGCATGGCGGCTGCAATCTTTTTTTGCGTCCAAAATCAAAGGAACGCGCAACAAATACCGCCTTTCGGTGGGGGTATGGAGTAGATAGCAAGCACAGCAAACGAGTACCCGTTTGCGAAAAATGCTTGTTGGGATAATCCCAAACCCTTATACCGAAAGGCGGCGCGGAAATGGAAAACCGAAAGAGAAATATACAGATGAAGTTTTACGTTACGGAAGAAGAAAAGCGGCTGATCGACGAGAAGATGAAGCAGCTTCCTATCCGGCAGTACGGCGCATACTTCCGTAAAATGGCGATAGACGGGTATATTCTTGTCGTTGACCGAAGCGACACGAAAGCATATATCCGGGAACTGCAAGCGGTGAGCCGGAACATCAACCAAATTGCAAAACGCGCCAATGCAACGGGGACGGTTTACAGGCAGGATATAGAGGACATTAAAAAGGCGGTGGACGAGATATGGCGGTTACAAAGACGCACCCTATTAAATCAACCTTAAAGGCTGCGATAGACTATATCTTAAATCCCGAAAAGACAGACGGGAAACTGCTTGCGTCCTCTTTCGGCTGCGGGCTGGAAACCGCCGATATTGAGTTTGCATGGACGCGGGAAGCTGCCGGAGATCGCGGCACACATTTAGGGCGGCATTTGATACAGTCTTTCGCGGTGGGAGAAACCACCCCGGAAGAAGCGCACAAAATCGGAATGGAACTTGCGCAAGCGGTGTTAGGCGGCAAATATGAGTTTGTTTTGACAACCCACGTCGATAAAGACCATCTGCACAATCACTTGATTTTTAACTCGGTCAGCTTCGTTGACTACAAAAAGTACCATTCCAACAAACAAAGCTATCATCATATCCGGCGCACCAGCGACAGGATATGTAAAGAGCATGGGCTATCCGTCGTCGTGCCGGGACAGGACAGAGGGAAAAGCTATGCGGAATATACCGCCGAAAAGCAAGGTATAAGCTATAAAGCCAAGCTGAAAACGGCGATAGATACCCTCATTCCCCAAGTGAAAGATTTTGACGAACTGCTGCGCCGCTTGCAGGAAATGGGGTATGAAATCAAACAGGGCAAATATATTTCCTTTCGCGCTGCCGGACAGGAACGGTTTACCCGCGCAAAGACGCTCGGCGCGGCATATACGGAAGAAGCGATAAAGGAACGTATCAAGGGTGTGTATGCTGCCAAAGCAAAAACGCTGCGGAAAGATAAGAAAATCCGGCTTGTCGTTGATCTTGAAAACAGTATCAAAGCCCAACAGTCGGCGGGCTATGAACGGTGGGCGAAAATCCATAATCTGAAACAGGCTGCTAAAAGCATGAACTTCCTAACCGAAAACAAGATTGAGTATTACAGCGAACTTGAAAGCAAAATCGCGGATATTATGACCGCCCATGACGCGGCGGCAAAGGCGGTTAAGGAAGTGGAACAGCGTATGTCTGATTTATCGCTGCTCATCAAGCACACCACCACATACCGACAGTTAAAACCGATTTACGATGAATACCGAAAATCGCCGGACAAGGAAAAGTATCTGCGGGGGCATGAAAGCGAAATTATCCTGTTTGAAGCTGCGGCAAGGGCATTAAAGGAAATGCAGATAAAGAAGCTGCCCGATCTCGCCGCGCTGCGCAAGGAGTATAGCAGCTTAAACGACAGGAAAAGCAAATTGTATGAGGATTATCGGCAAGCCAAGAAGCAAATGCAGGAATATGGTGTTGTCAAAAAGAACGTTGACAGTATTCTATATCCGTCCCAAAGCAAGGCAAAAGAACAGGAACGGGACTAATAGATTTTTTCACAAAAACCTGTTACAATCAAACTATATTCAGAAAACAAAGGAAGTGTATGTATGGGCTATTTAGCGGCGGCGGGAGCCTATTTAATAATCGGTCTTGTAGTTAGCTTTATCCTTATGGTAGTGGGGCTTTTTATCGGGCATATCATTGTTTTTGACAGTATCGCCCTCGGTATTATATCCGGCGTGTGCTGCAATCACTTTTTCACGCTGCACCCCGCCTTGTGCGTGCTGATCGGCGCGGCTGTATTCGCGCTGCTGCTGTTTCTGCAAAATACACGTTTTGGATTTTGGGTAATCGGGGTGCTGCTGTCTGCTGCCTGGGCGGTCATTTTTGGGCTGCTGGCGTTTATTATCTCCAATGCAGATCAACTTTGGTTTTATGTGGTCTGCGGGCTTGCTTTTATCGTCATGCTGCTGCTCCATATCAAGGCAAGAGATAAGGCATAAAACAAGGGTAGCAAGTGGAACGTTAAGGGCTGAAAACGCCTGTGTTTCTGCGGTTTCCAGAGCGCGAAAACGACATAGACGATACTTTATACTCAAACCTCAAAAAGTGCCTTTCTAATATTCCACAAAAAAGCAAAAAAGAACGGGGCGCGGTGCCGACAATCGGCAGCCGCGCCCCTGCTTTATTCTAATCACTCTTTCAGCTTGGCATTTTTGCGTATGGTTTCCTTTGCTGCCCTTACAAAGTCTGCAATCGTACGGATTTCGTACTCGTCGCAATCGGAAACAAGGTCTTGTATCTCCTGCGAAAAAATATCTTTGGAGTGTAACACGTTATCACATAAAAACTCGTCAACAGAAACGGAAAGGGCATTTGCCAAAGATACAATCGTCGGCAAACTCAATTTGGAGTTGCCCGTTTCAATATTGCTCATGTGTGTTGTGGAAAGCGACGCTTTTTCTGCCAATGCTTCCTGTGTCAAATCCGCTTTAATGCGGGCAATCTTTATGCGCTTGCCAATCGCTTTATAATCTAATTCCATTCAAAAATCCCTCGCAATCACTCTCTTTTCTATATTGTATTTTTTCCACTGTATCATTATAATAAACTGTATAAAGTATTACTTTATGCAGTTTGTGTTTTGATGAAAATATTTTATATTTCACCTCACAAGCTGTATTTCTAATATATGTGAGGGAATACAATGATTACTTGCACCTTTGCGGGGCATAGAGAAGTTTTCGGCTCCTGCACTCAAAAAATAGAAAACGCGCTTGAAACGCTGATCGAAAGTGAAGATACGTTATATTGTTACGTCGGCGGTATGGGAGAGTTCGACGGATTTTCCGCTGCTGTCCGCAATCTGAAAAGGAAATACCCAAACAAAGAAATCCGGCTGACGCTTGTTCTTCCCTATATGCAGCAAAAATTAAACGAGTATAAGGAGTATTACGAAACGAGTTTTGATGATATTCTTATCCCGGCAGAGTTAGCGGATATACACTATAAGCGGGCAATACCCGCCCGCAACAGGTGGCTTGTGGATAATAGCGACTATTTGATAGCTATGGTATGGCGCGACTTCGGCGGGGCATATACGACGCTGCGGTACGCACAAAAACAGGGGAAAAAGATCATCTTGCTGGAACGATAAAAAGTGGGGGCGCGGTGCCGGCAATCGGCAACCGCGCCCCCGCTTCGTTAAGGCTTATTCGTCGTCGGTGAGAGTAAAGACAGTTTCGGAAAATGTGCTGTCCGTCATGGCTTGCAGCTTGCTTACCGCTGCGGCGGCAAGCTGGCGCATATCCTCGTCCATGTAGGGCATGGCAGAGATGATATTATCAATCGTCCTTTCCCGGCTGTCCTCGGCGTAAATCGCAATTATGTTTTCTTCCTCAATGGTAAAGCGGATATTCATGCTATCAAACCTCCAAATCTTTTTTCTGTTCTTTCTGCTTGTCTTTCGGCTGCTGCGCCGCCTGTTTTTTATACTCGTCCAGCTTCTTCAAAATGGACGGTTTTTTCTGCGGCTGCTCCCGTTTCTCGGCTTTGACCGCTTTCGCAAGGTCGGTAACGGAAATCGCTTCGCCCGCCTTTGCCCGCTGCTCCAAGTCTGCGACGGTGGGCGTTTGCGGCGTATTATTGATAATCCCGTCAAAGTTGTTGTCGTTCTGCTCTACAATATCCTCAACGTGCTTTAAGGGATTATCCCGCTGCGGCTGCTCGGCGGCTATGGCAAATGCCTGTGTGCCGTTTCCCATAATGAGATACTTCCCGTCCTCCGACGCATGATGAAAACCAAAGCCCGCCGCTTCGATCTGTTCGCGGCTCATGTCGGTAATATGAAAATTGCCCCTCGGCGTTCTGACAGTTTCGCCCGTCATAAGGCTTTCGGGGGTCGCTTCCGGCTGCTGCTTTTCAAGCTGTCCGTCCTTGTAGGAATACCCTTGTGCCGCGATTGCTTCAAGGGTCTTGCCTGTAACGTCGCCATAAATCCGCTTGTCCGCGTCTACAAGCAGTTGCAGCGTATCTTTTACGGTATCGGATAGGGCTTGCTGCTGTTCGGGAGATAGCTTATCAAATACGGGGGTCTGCTGCGCTTGCTCCTGTAAAAACTCCGGCACTTGCTGAAAACCTATGCTGTCTACATAATGGGCGGTGTTCTCGCCGTTCTGATGAAGCACAACAATGTCGGAAACGGAAAGGCTATGCCCTTTAAAATCGGCGGGGTGGTCGATATTAAACTTTTCCCAAATGCCGCCAAGCGTCATATCCTTTGTAAGCGGCGCGGTATAGACGAGTTCATAATTTGCCCGGTCAACGGTATGTCCCGTTGCTTGCAGACGGTCGAAAGGCTCAAAGCGCAAATCCATAGTTTCCTCTCTGCGGGCTAACTGATAAATCCCGTAGCTGTCCTCCTTGCCATTGAGAAGCAAGGTTTCTTTTGTTTTCGCTTCCTGCTCCTGCTCGGCTTGCCGCTGCTGCTGCAATTCGGTAAAATGCCCCTCAATCTCGGTAATGAGTTCCTTTGCGGTCGCCTGTATCGTTTCAAGGGACGCTTTTAATTCGGTCATTTCCTTGCCGCTGCTCCAACCCGCCACATAGCCGAAAGAGTAATCCGACGTATCAAGCCCGAAATGCTGACACACCGTATAGGCGACGCTTTCAGCCTGTACCTCGCGGCTGCGGCGGTCAACGCGGTTTTGTTCCTCCAGCGGGGCGTTTAAGTCTACGTCATGCAGCTTCGCATGGGCGATTTCGTGAATAGCGGTCTTAACCGCTTGCAGCTCACTCACACCCTCTTTGATAGCAATCCGCTTATCGGTCAAGCTGAAATATCCGTTTGCGCCGTTTGTGATCTGCTCAAAAGCAATCGGAACGGGGGACGCTTTTTCAAGGGCAGCGAAAAAGTCCTCGTACTGTTCCACATCGGCAAGCAGCGGTTTAACGGAGAGGTCGGGGAACTCCTTGCCCTCGGTCTGCGAAATGTCAAAGACGGTTACAACCTTAAAGGCGGGAACGGTAACTTCCTTTTCTTCCTTAACCGTCTTTCCCTCGCTGTCAAGTATGGGCTTTCTTGTATCGGGGTCGATTTTATCCACCAGCTTTTTTACCTTGTAAGGTGCGGGGGCAAAGATTTTAATACCTTTCTCGCCGCTTTTCACATGGCGGTCAAACTCTTTCTGCCATTGTGAATAGCCCTTTACCAAATTGCCGCCCTGCATGGCAATTAGGATAGTGTTATTCAAGCTGTAATCGTGAAACTTTGACATAGCCGTTAAAAACTCTTTGTAGCGGTCGCTGTCAAAAATTGCTTGTATGCCCTGTTCCAGACGGGCGGTGATCTCCTTTACCTTGTTGCCGGGTTTTTCAGAAGAAAGGATAATCGGCACGACGGGGCGGGGCTGCTGTGGCTCGGCGGGCGGCGTTTCTGCCTGCTGCGCTTCGGCTGCGTCCATAAAGACTTTATCCTGTTCGCCGCGCTCCGACTGCGGGTAACTCATAATGCGGTATTCCTCCGGCACTTCGCGCCCCTCAAACTGACGCTCCCACTCGTCGCCGCTTTCGACGATATAGCCGTATTCGGTAAACGCGCCCTTTTCCTGCTCGGCGGCGTTCCTGCCAAACGCGGTAAGGTCAATCCCGCCTTTCCATTCTTCGGGCATTTGTACCATGCCGGATTGATTTAAGTAGTAGTCGCCCAAATCGCGGTAGGTATGTACTTCGGGAATATGGACGTAGAAATCCACGTTGTAGGTGAAGTCGATTACCTGTCCGATGTTCTCAAAGCCGTTTTTCTGCTGCAAGGCTGCGTTCAGCTTGCCGATCTCGGCGGGGTCCAGCTGCTCAATCCGCGCCGCAAGAAAATTGAGTTCGTCCACGCTGGCGGCGCATACCATGTCATAAGGCAAGGCAATATGTTTTTCCGGGTCGTCGGAAAAGCCGCGAATGGAAAAATCCTGCGGGTTGTCGGCGGTAATGCCGACGCTCTGCATAGCTTCGTGAAGCTGCTCCTTTGTGGCGGGCATATCCAGCCAATAACCGCCGGGGTCGCCCGCTTCAAAACGGCTGCGGTTGCCAATCATAATAGAAAACTGTTCGCTCATGTGTTCACGCTCCTTTTGCTGCCCGGTAGTTTCGGGGATAGCTGCCGCCTGTGGCTGCTGCTGCGGGGGTTCCTCGCCCTCAATGGTATAGCCCGGTAAAAGCATACCGTTTACTTTGAAATGCTCGGCGTACTCCTGCGGGATAGGCGGGGAGATTTCCGTAAACAGACGGTCGTATGCTTTGATACGTCCATTCAGATACTTTTCCATAGCCGCCTTGTCGGAAAAAACCTTTCTGTCCTGTCCGGCAATCTTCGCTTGCCCGTTCCTGTTCGGGCTGTTGGTATAAACGCCCCATGTGAGAGAATAAGAGTAAGGGACGCTTTGCTGCTTCTCCCTGTCGTAACGGGTGTTCTCGTAAATGTGGTAGTTCATCTGATATACCCGGTTGCTGCGGGTGTATCGGTCATATTCGCCTTTCTGCCACTCGTTAGAAGTGTGCTGCACAACGGTTGTTCTTGTGTATTCAATCGCTTTGTCAAGCAAAAGCGTTTTTCCCGCCTGTTCCTCCCAAGCAGCGGCGCGGGTTGAGAGATCGTTAAAAATCGCCTGTTCCGCTGCCGCGCTTTCCTCGCGCATGGCGTGTAGCTGTTCCAGCGGCAAAGAAACATAGGGGGCAATATCCCCGTCCTTTGCTTCAAAATATATCTGGCGTTCTATCCGCATGGTTTCGGCGGTTTCCAATTTGTCATGGTCGTATGAAGAATACGGCATATTGTTTCATCACGTCCTTTCTCGATTTTTAAGGGTTTGGGACTATCCCAACAAGCAAAATGCCCGCGCTTCCCATAGAGCAGCGCGGGCATTTCTCGCAAACGGGTACTCGTTTGCTGTGCTTGCTATGTAGTTGTTTTTATCCGTAAACGCCTGTTTCTCTCACTTTCCGCTTTCTGTCTGCGGCGTATCTTTGCCGCGCAATCGGGACAGTATTTCGCCCGATTGCTGCCCGCCGCAAATGTGCTGCCGCATACCGCGCAACGCTTCAAATCGGTTTCCCCGCTGCGGGTGATCTGTTCGCATAGCTGCCTGTCTGTGGGTAAAACTGCTTCGCGGAAATAACGGCATAACAGCGAATAGCTGATACTCTGCACACACACGCAAGTTTCCCCGTCGTCCAATAGCAGACAGTTCCCGCAATCGTTGTTGGCGCACGCGGCGCGGGTCATTTTCTTAACGGCTCGATACTGCTTTTCATCAAGCCTAATCATTTTCGGTTCTGCTCGACGCGGAAGTTTACATACTTGCCGCCTGTGTCGGCAAGCAGCACAATCCCGTCAAAGGTCTTTCCTGTTTTGGTTGAGTACATACCCTTGATTTTTACCTTTCCGTCTTTCAAAAGGGCGACGGCAATCGCCTTTGTGAAAGTCTTTTTGCGCTGCTGAAAGAACAAGTCATTTTTCCACATGACAAAGCTGCACGCCCTGTCGGAACAGTAGTAGTTTTTCTTGCCCTCGTAAACCGCCGCGCCGCAACGGGGACAAGTGCCGATTGCTTCCCGCTGCGGGGTAAACAGCTTCGCTTTATCTTCGGAAATTGCGGAATAGGTTTTGACAAGCCCCGCTGTCATTTCCTCAATGCTGCGCATGAAGTCGTCCGGGCTGTCGCTGCCTTTGGCAATCCCGGTAAGGCGGGTTTCCCATTCTGCCGTAAGCTGCGGGGACGTAAGGACTTCGGGCAGAATAGCGGCAAGGTTATACCCGTCCTTTGTGGGGATTAGCTTTTTGCCCTTGCGCTCGGCAAAGCCCGCGCTAATGAGTTTTTCAATGATACCCGCCCGCGTTGCGGTAGTGCCTAACCCTTTGCGCTCTGCGTCCTCCGGCGTTTCCTCCTTGCCCGCGTTCTCCATAGCGGACAGAAGCGTATCTTCGGTATATGCTTTCGGGGGCTGCGTGTAACGCTCGGAGATCTCCGCTGCCGGATTGTCAAAGGTCTGCCCCTCGGCAAGCGGCGGCAAAACGGTTTCCGGCTCTGCGTCCTCGTCCTGTTCCTCGGACGCGGCGCGGGACAGCTTTTCAATCTCACGCCACCCCTCGCAAAGCGTCGTCTTTCCCTTTGCGGTAAAGGTATAGCCGCCGCAAGAGATAACCGCCGTAACCGCTTCGTATTCATAGGGGGCGGCTGCGGCGCAAAGCAGCTTCGCGCACACAAGGGTCATAAGTTTTGTTTCGCTGTCGGCAAGGGAAGAAAAGCCCGTTTTCAAAAACTCGGCTGTCGGCAAAATAGCGTGGTGGTCGGTTACTTTGCTGTTGTCGCAAACCCTTGTAAGGTCGGCTTGCAGCTTTACCCCCTGCATAAAGGGAAGCAGCGAACAAAGCCCGGTAATGAGTTCCTTTGTGCTGTCCTGCATATCGGAAGTGATATATTTACTGTCGGTGCGGGGATAGGTCAAAAGCCGCTTTTCATAGAGGGCTTGCGCATAATCAAGGGTCTGTTTCGCCGTAAATCCATACAGGCGGTTAGCTTCGCGCTGCAACGCGGTAAGGTCAAACAGCTTCGGCGGGGCAACGGTCTTTTTCTCTTTTTTGAGGGAAGTACAAACGGCTTGCGATTTCTCGCAAGCCGCTTTCATCTGCTGCGCTGCCGCTTCGTCGTTCAGCCTTTCGGACAAAGCCGAAACACCGCCCGCGTCCAGACGGACAACATGATATTTTTCTTTCTTAAAGCTGCTGATCGCATAGTCGCGGTTTACCAGCATGGTAAGGGTGGGCGTTTGCACTCTGCCGACATTCAGCGTTTTGTGATAGAGGATAGAGAAAAGGCGGGTCGCGTTAATCCCGACAAGCCAATCTGCCTTTGCTCTGCAAAGCGCGGATTGATAGAGGTTGTCATAGCTGCGCCCGTCTTTGAGGTTTGAAAAGCCCTCGCGGATTGCGCTTTCTTCCATGCTGCTAATCCAAAGGCGGGAAAAGGGCTTTTTGCAATTTGCCTGTTCGTAGACAAATCGAAAAATGAGTTCTCCCTCGCGCCCGCTGTCGCAAGCATTGACAATCTCGGAAACGTCGCTGCGGTGCATAAGGTCTTTGAGTACGGAAAACTGCTGCTCCTTGCCGCTGGCAACGGTAAACTGCCAATCCTGCGGGACAATGGGGAGATCGTCATACTTCCATTTTCGGTACTGCTCGTTGTAGGTCGCCGCGTCCGCAAGGCTAATCAAATGCCCGATACACCAGGACACAAGGTAGCCGCTGCCCTCAAAATATCCGCTGCGCTTTTCATTCGCGCCAAGTACGGCGGCAATCGCCGCCCCGACGCTCGGTTTCTCTGCAATTACAAGTTTCATACTTCCTCGTCCTCCTGCTCGGTTTCTAATTCTTCCTCGTCCTCGTCGTCCTCGTCAAAGTCGAGATCGTCAAGGTTGCTGCTGCCTTTTGCCGCGTCCTTTTTGGGCTTCATAATCTTAAAGTAGTAGAACGCGCCGCCGCCCGCTGCGGCAAGAAGCAGCACCACAAGCAGAATAGCACCGCCCATGCCGCCGCCTTTATCTTCCTCCGGCTCCGGCTGCTCGGTTTCTTCCGGCTCCGGCTCGGCTTCCTTGCCCGCGCACTCGCTCATGTTGACGCTGCAAACGGGGCAATCGGTGTTGACGCTTCCGGCAACGCATTTTTCAGTACAGCTACAAACGGGGGCTTCGGTCTGTTCGTCCTCCATAAGCTGCAAAAGGTCTTTTTCATCAACTTGATTGAGGAAATGGACGGTGTTTTCTCCGTCCTCGGCGCGGTCAATGATGATGTAAAAATAGTTGCCGTTTTTCGTAACGACGGTAATAAACTGCTTATCGCCGGACGCTTCTCCCGTTATGTCGTCCACAAGGCTCATGTTGCCCTCCGGCGTTAAGGGCTGCGGCTCATAGCCGCCCGTCGTTTCTTCCGGCTCGGTTTCGGTTACGGGGGTAGGCGGCTCGTCGCTCACATCACCGCCGCCCGCAAAAGCGGTAACAGAAAAGCCGCCCATGAGTACAAGGGCGGCAAGCAAAGCGGTAACGCTGCGGAACAGTTTTTTATGCTTCATCTTCGGTTTCCTCCTGTTCGTCGGTATAGTCTGCGTCCGGCTGCGGCAAGGCAATTTCGCCGCTGGCGTAAGCAGAGAGGAACGCGGCAAGCTGCGCCCCGTCAAGGTGTACCGCTTTCACCATTTGAACGATCTGCGCGTTTTCTTCCTCGATTTTCTGCGCTTCAAGGTCTTTCAGCCTTTTTTGGTATTCAAGGATTTTCGCCCTCGTTTTCTCAATATCCCTTTCGATACGGTCAAGTTTCGTGTTTGCCATAGAAATAAACTCCTTTCAAAGTCAGTTGTAATGTAGCCGCCCATAGGCGTAAAAATGGGATTGCCAATAGCTTGTATCAAGTTTTGCGTATTGTATCGGGTCGCCACAATGCAGCATGACGGGGCTTCCGTCCCCGTCCTCGCCAACGTAGATACCCACATGAGATACCCCCGGCGTGTCGTATGTACCCGTAAAGAAAACCAAATCCCCCGGCTGCGGGTTGGAAACGCGGGTTGAAATGTTGTAAAGCCCCTGCGCCCCAAGTCTGCCCGTATTGTATAAGCCGCTGTTCGTCAGCACATAGCTAACAAAACCGCTGCAATCAAAAGAGGTTTCCGGGCTGCTTCCGCCCCACACATAGGGAAAACCGACATACTTTTCAGCTTCTTCAATCAATCGCGCAAACTGTTCATCTTCCAGATAGGCGGGCGGGATTTCATAATCCGCTGGCGGGTTTTCATAGTATTTTGAGATATAGCCGGATTGTGGGAAAAGATCGGGTCGGTTTCCAAGCGACGACATATACATAGCGTACATGGATAGCTGTTCCTCGCCCATAATGTAAACGGGAACATGGGAGAGGTTGAAGTTTTCCAAATCCACATTGAGAATGTAATAGTTATAGGGTACTTCAACGTCGTATTCGTTGCCCTCGCTGTCCGTCCGCGTTTCGGTGCGGTAGCGTACCTCGACTTCCTCCGTAACCGTCAAGATATACTGTTTATCAAAGAGCATTTTAAGGGTGCTTTGCGCTTCATCGAGAGTAAACACGCCCTCATGCCAAGCGGAGAGGATAGAGATTAGCACATACGGGTCATGCTCGATCTCGTCAGCCGTTACCTGGTATTCGTCGTAACCGGGGTATTCGCTTTCGATGTTATCCAGCATATCCTGTAACTCGGCTTCCATAGCGGCATACGCGCTTTCTGCGCCTGTAATATCCGCGTCCTCGGAGAGATAGGACGACGCAATCAAGCCGCTGCCGCTGTTGCCGCCGAACAGGGAACAAGAGGACAAGCCGCCGAAAAACAGAAGCACGATAAAGGCAATCCCGCCCACAATCAAACAGCCTTTCCAATGCCGGACTACAAAGAACGTCGCCCGTTTGGTTTCCTGCGCCGTTTTCTTCGCCGCCTTTGCGGTGGCTTCGGCGGTCTTTTTCACCTTGCCGCCTGTTTTCAACGCCTTTGCATACTGCTTTTTAATGCGCTGCTTTTGCCAAAAACGGGAAATCGGGTTAGAGTGCGCAAGGGCGGGGTTATCATGCAGCGCCTTTTGATAGAGAAAATCGGCGTTTGCCTTTGCTGCCTTTTTCTCGGCTGCTGCCGCTGCCCGGTAGGGTTTCAGCTTATGGCTGCGTATGCCGCGTTTTACTGCCCGCGTCGTCATGCCGCCCGCTTTCTCGCCCACAAGTTCTATCCTGTGTCCGCTTTCCACACCGACGTTTTCTTTCTCCACCTCATAGATTTTTCCATGTACGGCGGCGTCCAATTCCTGCGCCGGACGGGATAACGGATTATGACGCAACTTGCCGTTTGGGGGCTTATCCGTCTTTTCAAAAGCAAGGCGCGTCTTTGCTTTGCCTTTGGCTTCGTCAAAAACGCGCTCTTTTGTGATTTTGGTCTGTTTGGGGATAGCTGCCCGCGCTTTATCTAAACGGTCAGCCGCCGTATCGGATTTTTTGATTGCCTTTTGCAGTTCCGGCGTTGCCCGTTCCGCTTCGGAAAACTGCAAGCGGGACGTATGGGTTTTAAGCTGCGCTGCGTCAAGGGTCTTTTTCTCCGCGCCCTTTTCTAAATGGCGGCTAACCTCTGTGCCGATACGTTGGGTCGCTTTTTCCGCTGCTCCCGCTGCGGGGGCTGAATAGTTTTCCTCCGGCGGTCTTTCGCTGATACTCGTTGTTTCGCCCGTCGTAAGGTTTTCCGCAACCGCCCCGTCGCGGGTCATTTTCTGTGTTACCTTGTCGGGGGCTTTTAATTCCTTGCTCAATGTTCATCACCTCCAATACGCTGTTTTGCAAGGGTGCAGTATTCGGGATTGATCTCTATACCGATATAGCGGCGGGAAAGGCTTTTTGCCGCCGCTGCGGTCGTGCCGCTGCCTAAAAACGGGTCAAGCACAATCCCGCCGACAGGACAGCCCGCCAAAATACACGTTTCCGCAAGTTTCGGCGGGAACGCTGCAAAATGCCCGCCGCGATAGGAAGCTGTGTTGATCTGCCAAACGTTGCGGCGGCTGCGGATGGGGGAAATCATTTCGTCGGTGTATGCGCCTTTTTTGCGGGGGCGGTTGATTTTCTGCGGCTGGTTTTGCCCCGGAACAGTAGCAGCATATTTGTTGCCTTTCCCAACTCCGCTTTTCAACCGTACCGCTGTTGTGGGGGCTATCGGCTCGGCTACTGCTTGCCAATCATAGTAATATTTCTTCGACTTGGTAAGCAGAAACACATATTCATAGCAGCGCGTCGGTCTGTCCCTCGCGCTTTCCGGCATGGCGTTTCCCTTGTGCCAAATGATAGAACTGCGCAAATACCAACCGTCGCCCCGCAAGGCAAGGGCTACAAGCCACGGAATACCGATTAGGTCTTTTGGCTTGCAGCCGGGGGCGCGGTGGTTTACCGCCACTTGCTGCCCGTTCCTGCCTTTGGGATATTTCGGGTCTTGGTGGTCAGCTTTGCTGCCTGTACCGCAATAAGTGTCCGCGATATTCAGCCAACAAGTACCCTCCGGCGTAAGCACCCGCTTTACCTCATGGAAAACCGCCGTAATGCGGGAAACATATTCCTCCGGCGTTGCTTCCCGTCCGATCTGCCCGTCTGTGCCGTAATCGCGCAAAGCATAGTAGGGCGGGGACGTTACGCAACAATCCATACAGTTATCCGGCAAGGTTTGAAGCACCTGCAAGCTGTCGCCGCAATAGATTTTATCCGTTTCTATCCTCATGCCGACACCTCGCCGGGCTTGGTCGTCATCACGCGGTAGAGTTCCGTATCTTTTGGGAAACGGTCAATAAAGGGCAAAATCACGTTGCCATAGAAGATAAGTCCCTCACCCGCTTCGGAATGGGTTACATAGGTCATTTGCTGCTGTGAAATGTTAAGCTGCTTGGCAAGGATTTCCCGGTCGCCCTGGGCTTGGTTGAGCATATAGACAAAATCGCTGTTTTCAAAGATGTTCTCCACCTCGCGGGACGACAACAAATCTTTCACGTTTTGGGTGATACCTGTCGGAATACCGCCCCACTTCCTAAAACGCTTCCAAATCTCGACGGAATAGGCGGCGGTCTGTTCCTCTTTCAAGAGCAAATGAAACTCGTCGATGTAATACCGCGTCGCCTTGCCCTCGCTACGGTTTACCGTTACTCTGTTCCATACTTGGTCTTGGACAATAAGCATACCGACTTTTTTAAGCTGTGTACCGAGTTCCTTAATATCAAAGCAGACAAGGCGATTATGAATGTCAACGTTTG
>ERZ791899.819-NODE-819-length-33144-cov-22.747046_pt1 | contig 33144 bp, 32 predicted proteins | sample MGYA00510151_ERZ791899 | MGnify/ENA primary metagenome ERZ791899 (study PRJEB30046, sample SAMN00792118) | human gut metagenome | study: EMG produced TPA metagenomics assembly of the A metagenome-wide association study of gut microbiota in type 2...
AGCTCATCCTCACCGATAACAGAAGCAAGGGCTCTGGCATCTCCAACCTTTGCATAACAGGAGAAAAGCTGGTTTGCTACGTCCTGGTGGTCGGCTCGGGTGTAGCCTTCACCGATACCATCTTTCATCAGACGGGAAAGGGATGGCAGTACGTTGATCGGCGGGTAGATTGCCTGCCCATGAAGCTGTCTGTCCAGAACGATCTGGCCCTCGGTGATATAACCGGTAAGGTCAGGGATTGGGTGAGTGATATCATCGTTAGGCATGGTCAGGATTGGAATCTGGGTTACAGAACCTGGTTTGCCTTTGACGATACCGGCGCGCTCGTACAGGGTTGCAAGTTCACTGTACAGATAGCCCGGGTAACCTTTACGGGACGGAATCTCACCTTTTGAGGATGATACTTCTCGCATGGCCTCGCAGAAGGAAGTGATATCTGTCAGGATGACCAGGATGTGCATTCCTTTTTCAAAAGCAAGATACTCTGCGGCGGTGAGGGCAATCTTCGGTGTAAGAAGACGCTCAACAACCGGATCGTTTGCCAGGTTCAGGAACATGACTACGTGGTCTGCAGCTCCGCTTTCCTCGAAGGTACGGCGGAAAAATTCTGCGACATCATATTTGACACCCATTGCTGCGAAAACAATGGCAAATTTTTCATCAGAGCCTTCTCCCAGGGATGCCTGCTGTACGATCTGTGCAGCCAGCTTATCGTGTGGAAGACCATTTCCGGAAAAAATCGGAAGCTTCTGACCACGGATCAGCGTGGTCAGTCCGTCAATCGCGGAGATACCGGTGTTGATATAGTTTCGTGGATATTCACGGGCTACCGGGTTCAGTGGAAGTCCGTTGATGTTTAATTTGACTTCCGGGGTGATGTCGCCCAGTCCGTCGATTGGCTGGCCGATACCGTTGAAGGTTCGTCCCAGGATCTCCGGGGAAAGTCCGATTTCCATTGGGTGTCCGGTCAGTCTTGTGTGGGTATTGCTTAAGGACATGCTGTCTGTTCCTTCGAAAACCTGGATTACAGCTTTGTCCTCGTAAATCTCAATAATACGGCCGATCTTGCGAGTCCCGTCATCCATGTGAAATTCTACGATTTCCTCATAGGAGGCATTTTTGACGCCTTCCAGGACCACCAGAGGTCCGTTTATTTCGCTTAAGCCTAAATATTCAATTGCCATAAACTTCTCCTCTCCCGGCATCAGCCGTTTCTCTTCATAATGTCGTCGTAGAAAGTGTCGATATCCTGTTTATACTGGTTAAATTTCTCAAGCTGATTATTTGCTACATCATATTTAATCGAAATGATTTTTTCAAAAATATTGTTGCCTTCTTTGAGTATGGAAACAGGCATTCCGCGGTTGATCAGCGCGCGGCATTTTTCATAAAGATAGAGAATCGTTTCCATCATCTTAAATTGTTTTTCCATAGGTACGCAGGTGTCTTCTGCGTGGAAAGCGTTCTGCTGGAGGAATCCCAGACGGATGACTCTGGCGATTTCCAGTGTCAGTTTCTGGTCATCAGGAAGAACGTCACTACCTATCAGTTTAACGATCTCCATCAGGGAACTTTCCTGATTCAGAATCGCCATCAGCTGGTTTCTGTCTGCCACAAATTTCGGGGAAACATGTTCTCTGTACCATGGTGTCAGGTCTTCCAGATATTCACTGTAGCTGGTCAGCCAGTGGATCGCAGGGAAGTGACGGGCATAGGCAAGAGATTTGTCCAGCCCCCAGAAGCAGCGGACGAAACGCTTGGTGTTCTGTGTGACAGGCTCTGAGAAGTCACCACCCTGAGGGGAAACAGCTCCGATAATGGAGACAGAGCCTTCCGTTCCATTTAAGTTCTGCATCATTCCCGCACGCTCATAGAATGCGGACAGCTTGGATGCCAGATATGCAGGGAAACCTTCCTCGGCAGGCATTTCCTCCAGACGTCCAGACAGCTCTCGAAGTGCCTCAGCCCAACGGGAAGTGGAGTCTGCCATGATGGCTACGTCGTAGCCCATGTCGCGGTAATATTCCGCGAGGGTAACACCTGTATAAATAGAAGCTTCACGTGCCGCAACCGGCATGTTTGAAGTATTGGCAATCAGTGTGGTTCTGTCCATCATCAGGTTTCCGGATTTCGGGTCGATCAGTTTGCTGAAATCTTCCAGAACCTGAGTCATCTCATTACCACGCTCTCCGCAGCCAATGTAGATGATGATATCTGCGTCAGACCACTTGGCAATCTGATGCTGTGTCATTGTTTTACCGGTACCGAAACCTCCCGGAACAGCGGCTGTACCGCCTTTTGCAATCGGGAAAAGGGTATCCAGGATACGCTGGCCTGTGACAAGCGGAACGCTTGCAGGGAAACGTTTGTGTGTCGGTCTTGGGATACGGATCGGCCATTTCTGCGCAAGTGCCAGATCTCTGGTAGTGCCGTCTGCGAACTGAATGGTTACGATTGGTTCCAGAATGGTGTATTCTCCGTCAGGAACCGCATGGATAACTGTGGCTTCTGTGAGATTCGGAGGCACCATGGATTTATGAAGGATAGAATCGGTTTCCTGGGTTTCTGCGATGATAGAACCAGGTCCTACGACATCTCCTTCTTTTACTGTGATGTGTGTTTTCCATTTTTTTTCTGTGTCAAGAGAGTCTACGCTGACACCTCGGGAAATATATTTGCCTGAAGCTTTGGCAATTTCTTCCAGGGGACGCTGGATACCGTCAAAGATGTTGTGAATGATTCCAGGTCCGAGAAGTACGGAGATTGCATCTCCTGTACCTGTAACTGTATCTCCTGGTCTGAGTCCTGTAGTTTCCTCAAAAACCTGTACGGTGGTCATGCCTTTTTTCAGGCCAATGATCTCACCTACCAGATGTTCCGGACCTACATAAACCATCTCGGAGATTTTAAATCCGTTGTCGCCCTTCAGATAAATGACGGGGCCATTGACACCGTAGATAATACCTGTATTACTCATGTTCTGGTCCTCCGTCAAACTTGAATTCTTTGTATGCTGCCTCGAAATTTCCTGCAAAAGAGTGATCGATCAGGATGTTCTTGTGAGGAATCGTGGCGCGGATACCGCCAAGGAAAGAGTCTTTGGCGAGCTGGATGGCTGCGCCTGTGCGCTGTTGAAGCTTCTCTGCAAGTGCGCTGTCTTCCGGGGAAAGATAGATGGAGATTTCATCGTTTTCGGCAAAGTCCAGAGCTTCTTTGATCTTTTCACTGAGATAATCTTCATATTCCGAAGTTTTGGTGAAGGATTTGAGAAGTTCTTTTACCTCAGAGAAGATTTTCTCTTTTAAATCATTCTGTTTCTTGGTCCAGTCGCGTTTGATCGTGAGCTGTTCTGCGGAAAGCGCCTTGTTTACTTCACGTCTTGCATTGGCGGTTTCTGCCTTAATCTGTGCCTGGGCATTTTCCTCACTGAGGGCCTTGCGCTCTTCTGTCATTTTTTCCAGAGTCTGTCTGTGCTCTTCAAGAATGGCGGCAGCTTTTGCGCGGGCATCTTCAACAGTGATATCATAAAAATGGCTGAGTTTTTCATCAATTGTCATGTTAACACCTGCCTATAGTTTTAGTCCAATCGCCTCATTTACATATGAGGTAATAAAATCCGGTTTGCGTCCAGTACCGTGCCTGTCGGGGATTTCGATGATCAGAGGGGTCTTGTGATGAAGCTTTACATCATCAATAATTTCAGGAAACTCCCGGCCGAATTTCTCGGTCAGGAGTATGATTCCGATTTCTTTATTGGAGATGGCTTTCTGCAAAGCATCTTTTAATTCATCATGTGTGTGAACAACTACACCCTCTACACCTGCCAGTCTCATCCCTGTGTAGGTATCGATATTGTCGCTGATCAAAAACATCTGCATCTTATAACTGTCCCAGGATCATGAAGGAGATGATCAGTCCGTAAAGGGCAACACCTTCTGCAAGACCTACGAAGATAAGGGATTTACCAAGGATACTCTGATCCTCGCTGATAGCGCCTAAAGCTGCGCTTGCCGCACTGGCAACGGCAATACCACCACCGATACAGGAAAGACCGGTTACAAGGGCTGCTGCGATGTAGCCCATACCTGTTGCAAGACCTGCCTCAGAACCGGCAGCAGCCTGTACAGAAGAAGCACCTGTGAACATTACGGCGATGGCGATGAGCATTGTGCCAAAGAAGAAGAATGCGTTTACGCCGATGGCTGTTTTGTAACGACCGCGGTTTTTCTCGCCAATGAGATAGTATCCAAATGGAAGGATGATGCTGAGTACCAATGCGATTGCTAAAATAATCTGTGCTATTGTTGTCATAATTAAATCTCCTCTTGGTTTTATTTTAACCGAATAAACTGCGAAGCAGTTATTCGGTTATGAGCAAGTAGCGAAGCGGATTGCGAATATCCGCTTGACTGAAAAGTATTATACGTTTTGATATTTTTTCTTTGTTTATTTTACGGAGCGGAATGGCTCAAATTTACGTCCCGTACCTTTGTAGAAACGGCTGAACATTTCGTAATATTCCAGACGAAGTACCTGGATACCTACGATCAGACCTTCCATACCGCATACAAAAAGGTTTCCAAGGACTACCACTACCCAGTTAAGATTTCCGCTTTCCGCGCCTGCGAGCATGAGGACAACTTCCATCATAGCTGCATGGCTGACTGCGAAAGCTCCGATACGGACAAAGGAAAGGGTATTGGAGAAGTAGCTTAACAGGACTTCAAACATTTCAAAAAGTCCCTGTACAATGAACATTCCTTTTTCCTTCGGCATAACTTCTGATTTCTTCTCGATAAGGGCTGTGAGAGGCTCTTTCAGGAAAATCAGGATCAGCGGTACACCAAACATGATAAACAGTACGATTCCTCCCGGAAGTGTATGACCGGTCAGGATCAGTGCGATGGAAACAACTGCGGATCCGTAGAATACCAGACCTGCTACGGAGTTTGTATCGAACCAGATATGCTCGATATCTCCGGCTTTCCATGCGTTTAAGATGTTAAATACCATACATAAAAGGATGATTCCCATACCAAAACCAATGGCAATGATAAATACAGTATTCAGTTTTCCTATAAACGGAACAGACATCATATTGTTCATCGGACGCAGCCACAAGGCAGGTATCACATCTTCAAATCCGAAGATACTTCCGAACATAAATCCAAAGAATGTGGAGAATACACCTGCGCAGCTGATGATACCTGCTAGTGTGATATGTTTAAATTTATAAAGCAGGAAACCGCCGATAAAGAGCAACAATCCCTGTCCGACATCACCGAACATTGCACCGAAGATAAAGGAATAGGTCAGTGCCACAAACCATGTCGGATCCATCTCATTGTAGGCTGGAAGGCCATACATTTTGATATACATTTCAAAAGGTTTGAACAGCTTCGGATTCTTTAATTTGGTCGGCGGCTGCTGGTGCACGCCAGGTTTCAGATGCTCGTCTTCTTCACCATCAATAATGCAGAAGATACGGCTGTCATCCTTGATATCTGTCTGAAAAGAATGTGCATCTTTCTCAGTCATCCATCCACATAGAATATAGAAGACATCCTTATCCCCATGGGTACATGCTGCAAGTCTACGCACATCAAAGTTGCCGGAAAGCTGTGCGATCGCGTTGCGGGATGCTGCGATATCTTCTTTATTCTGCTGGAGAAAATCAGCTTTTTTCTGGTTCGCAGACTCCAGTCTGGCAGCTACATCACTGCGTTTTTTGGTGAGTTCTTCGAATGCTGATTTGGCAGTCCCTTCATAAGTATCCGGCATATAAATCCGCTCGAAATGCATGGAAGAATAGACAGCTTTGACCTTCTGTGCTTCATGTTCCGGCACGAAATATACACCCCAGATATACTGGTCATCTTCGTCACATTTGATAAAGATTGTGTCCAGATTCTCATAAATATACTTCTCAAATTTCTGATAATATTCCTTCTCAATTCTTCCGAAACGGAAGTGGATGAATTGGAATTTCAGGATTGAGGAGAGGTTGTAATTGATGTTTCTGAATGGTCTGATCACTCGCAAAGATTCATCAAGTGCTGCAAGCTGACTCTCCAGATCCGCGCGGGTATTGCTCAGTTCCTGATAATCGGACTGAAGCCGGCGGATGGTATTTAATGCCTCTTCCGTATTCATTGATCGGGCGGAAATCTGCTTTGTATCCGTCAGCTCCTCATAAAAGCTGTTAGCAGTAGTGAGTGCTTCTTTATATGGATTAATCTCCATAAAGGGAGAAAGACTCTCCACTGCAGTCAGCTCGGAAAGGGCATTTTCCAGATGGATTTCGTACTTGCATAGGTAGGTGTTTACCACTCTGTCAATATCGGTTTTCGGACCGGTAATGCTCAGAAACTTCATTTTCTCAATCATAAATTCACCTCCTGGTTAGTTGTATTTAATACAGTTTACATAATATGAATATATAACTTGTATGAAATCTGCTGTATTATTCTATAGTTTTTATAGTCTGCAAAAAATATTATGTGCAGATTATAAAGCTTGTGGATATCAGCTCATGAGTTATGTCAGTTATTACATATATAACGCATGGCTTCATCATGCTGTACGCCATAACGGACGCATTCAATAGCAATCGTCAGGCGGTTTACTTCATGTTCCTTATGATATAGGTAGGAATAGATCACTGCCACAGAATAGGGATTCCTGTGCGCTTCTTTTTCCAGGATACTGCGGAGGATATAGTTGTAAAATTCCTCCAGATTGGCAACAGTAAGCTGCCCATATCTGGTGCCGTACCATGTTTTCTGGAAAATCCTTCTGGCATCTTCCGGTGTCGGAGCTTCTACCAGAGCGGTGAGCTCTTCTTTCTTTAATTTATAATTCATAGGAATCAGAAGCGCATAAATACTTGCCGGATCCATGTTGAAATATCGTTTGGAACGCTGGATAAACTGCAGGTTCAGCATATCGAATTTCTCGCCGTAGGTACGGGTGATTTCTTCCAGATCCTTGCCTTTAAACAGCTTCTTGCGTACGTTCCAGATCTGTGTAAAATAGTACAGATCCAGTGCCATACCGTAGTCAAAAAGAAGCGCCGTTTCGTGTTCCTGAATCTTCGAAAGCGGGATATAAAACTCGTTTCCTTTGAGGCAGGAGATCAGTTCTTCCATGGTGGAACAGGCTGTGATCCGGTCTACATCGATGTTGGAATGCAGGCGGAAGAAGTCACGATACGGAGAGACATCAACAGGGTCTGTGTCGCGGTGATCGAAGATATTTGTCATAACTTCTTTCAGTACACGAATCTCATATCGCTTGGAATACAGATCCAGAAACTTACGCTGTTCGAGATTTGCAAAGTGATAGATTCTGGAGAAATTCTGGAAAATAGATTTCTTCAGAAGCTTCTCAATCTGGCCTCGGTGCAGTGTGTTTTCATCCAGTGCATCCCATTTGGAAGAATATTCCGGCATTCGTTTCAGATAGGCAGCTACCTGTGTAACGTTGGAGAGCTGGAGAATTTCCTCGAACTGCTCCATGGTAGTGAGCCTGCTCTGCATTGCGCGGATTTTCGTGGAAAGTCCGCTGTAGGAGAGTACGCCTCCCATTATTGCTCACTTCCTTTCCTGATATTTTGTATTTGATTACATAGATAAAATTTTCTCAAATAGTTCCCGGGAAAGCTGCGTGTGCTGCTGCTCATACTGGGCATCAAGAGAAGAAAAGGTAGCCTCGGTGTCTGCCCGTAACTGCGATAGTCGGGAGTCTTTTTCTTCTTCAAGCTGCTGACGGATCTTCAGAATCTGTTCATTTGTCTGAGATTCCAGCAGATCATCGTAATCTTTACATTTCTTTTCCGCTTCTTCAGAAAGCACTTGCTTTTGTCGGTCGCAGTCTTCCATGATGCGTTGGGCTGTAAGCTCGATTTCAGATAATTTGTTAAGTATCTGCTCCATCTTCAACCTCCTTAGTTGTCAAAATTCTACAAAAAATTCAGATTTACTATGTGCAAAATAGTAATATCTGTTAGATATAATACACCCTTTTGTTGAAAAAAACCATCTAAATTTTCTTTAGAGAGGAAAAAATTGTTATTTTTTAAACAAGGCGGGGAAATGGATGTTATTGGGTGAATGGGTGTGGTATAATGACTTATCGCAATTGTTCAGTGCATTCACAGTTACGTTTTATGTATAATTAATTCAGGAGGGATAAAATGGCGGATTTTGTATGTCATGGAGATATTTTGTATTCGGAAAGTATAGAGAAACTGAAAGTATTTGAGGACAGCTATCTGGTAGTGCAGGATGGTTTCGTTGAGGGAATTTATGAAACTCTTCCTGAGAAATTTCAGGGAGTGGAGGTAAAAGATTATGGCAGAGGTCTGATCATACCGGCATTCTCTGACCTGCATATTCATGCTTCCCAGTTTGTGCAGCGTGGAGTCGGAATGGACAAGCTGCTTTTTGATTGGCTTAATGATTATACATTTCCGCAGGAAGCCCGTTTTGCATCCATGGATTACGCAAAGAATGTGTATGATCAGGTAGTGACAGAACTGCTCAGACAAGGAACGTTTCATGCGAGTCTTTTTACGACGATTCATTATGATGCGTCAGATTACCTGTTCAGGGCGCTGGCTGATAAGGGAATGTATGCGTATGTGGGTAAAGTGAATATGGACATGAATTCTCCTGAGTATCTGTGTGAGACGACAGAAGAATCCCTGAAAGAGACAGAGCGCTTCCTTGCAGAACATCAGGGAAAAGGAACTGTGCAGCCGATTCTGACACCGAGATTTGCACCGACCTGTTCTGAGCCGTTAATGAAAGGACTGGGCGAACTGGCTGCAAAATATCATTGCGGATTGCAGACTCATCTGGTAGAATCTCAGGCAGAGGTGAAATGGACGTTGGAATTATTTCCAGATTATGGTTCGGATGCAGAGATTTATGAGAGAAATGGACTGCTGGAACATGGACCGTCTATTTTTGCACATTATATTTTTCCATCTCAGGCAGATCTGGATATTATTCGCAAAGCTGGCAGCGTAACAGTGCATTGCCCGGATGCAACTACCAATATTATAGCAGGAATTATGCCGGCGAAAGCATTAAGTGAGAAAGGCGTTCCGATCGCCATGGGCTGTGATATCGGAGGCGGACAGCATGCGGCTGTTTACAGACAGGTTGCAAGAGCAGTACAGCTTTCGAAACTGAAAGAGTTTTATGAACCGGAAGGAAATGGAAGCATAACGTTTGCACAGGCATTTCATATGGCAACCAAGGCTGGCGGAAGCGTATTTGACCGCGCAGGTTCTCTGGAGAAAGGCTATCGGTTTAATGCGCTGGTGCTTGACGGACTGGAGGATGAAGGCTTTACCCTGAGCCCGGAGGAAAGAGCGGAGAGATTCTGCTATGCGGGAGATGACAGGAATATAATAGGAAGATTTATTGATGGCAAGGAGATAATTTTGCCGTAATATCAAAGAAAATAGAGATGGAATTGCTATAGTTTATATTGTCTGATATAAAGAGACAGAGGGTGGACGATTAACGTTTTACTAATAAAATATATAAGGAGAGACTATGAGATTAAGAAATATCCCTGGGGCACAGGATGCGATTCTGGAGAGCCCTTATGTGGTGCAGGAGCCACAGACAAAGAAAGGACACTGGGCGGAGGTTTTTGCGAAAAAGCAGCCGCTTCATATAGAAGTAGGAATGGGAAAAGGACGCTTTCTGATGGACCTGGCGCGTCTTCATCCGGAGATCAATTATGTGGGAATTGAGATGTATGACAGTGTACTTCTGCGTGCGCTGCAGAAGAGAGAAGAGCTGGAGCAGAACGGAGAGGTTTATTCCAATTTATTCTTTATGAGAGTAGATGCCAGACTTCTGCCGGATATTTTTGAAAAGGGAGAGGTAGATAAAATTTATCTGAACTTCTCCGATCCATGGCCAAAAGCACGCCATGCAAAACGCCGTCTGACATCAAGAGAATTCCTGGCGCGTTACGACCAGATTCTGGTACAGGATGGAAAAGTGGAATTTAAGACAGATAACAGGGACCTGTTTGAGTTTTCACTGGAAGAAGTGAAAGAGGCAGGCTGGAATCTGGAAAACTATACCTTTGATCTGCATCATAATGAAGAGATGGTGCAGGGGAATGTGATGACGGAGTATGAGGAGAAATTTTCCTCTATGGGGAATCCGATTTGTAAGATGGTGATTTCAAGGGGATAATTTTTGCTATGTTTCAGCCTGGTGTAGAGATGTGTAGTGAAAACAGATTATGGATATCTGTCTGAAGTCTTAGTGTTTCGCTGGATAGCTAATGGATAGGAATACAATATTTTTCAGATGTAGTATTTCTGTGACTGGAATATGAAGCCTGCGTTGCATAATATAGTGTAAGAAAATCCAAGGGGCGCTTCGCGCCCCGAAGGAGTCTGCCTATGAAACGAAAAAGTTCCTTCCATAATAAGATGGTACAGTTTGGATATGAGCATAAAAAATTTGACAATACTTTCAGCCAGGTGCGAAAGTCAGCAGAAGAGGTCAATAAGATGCTAAATAAGATGTCTAAAAAGGATGAAAAAAAGGAAAAATAAAAGAAATAGAAAATTTTCTAAATTTTTTTTAAAATACCTATTGACATTTTATCTCACATTATATATAATATCACTTGCGTTGAGGAGTTAACAAGACATCAACACAAAGAAAACAAAAGAATATGCGCCTTTAGCTCAGTTGGTAGAGCACCTGACTCTTAATCAGGGTGTCCAGGGTTCGAACCCCTGAAGGCGCATTAAGAACACTGTTTTTGCGGACAAAGCGATTGCCGCGGGGACGGTGTTTTTTATGTTTTACGGGAAAGTGAAAAATAAAGGTGTCTGGGAAATAGATAGAAATGAAGTATTTACGCCCCTATGGAGAAAGTTCCACAGGGGCGTAAAAGTATTTTATGCTACTGATACCGCTTAAAGAACACAGGGTCAAGCTGATAAATATCTTCATGCAGAAGGGAAGACTGCTGTGCAAGATGCAGATAAACCCTAGTTACCTTATAATCCGTATGTCCAAGAAGCAGGCGGAGCATCTCGATGTTACCGCCGCCTTTAATATATGACGTTGCAAAAGTATGCCGACAAAGATGGGGATGAAGCCGATCTATGCCGGACTTCTTTTTTATCCGGGCAAAGAGCTGCTTGATCACATTGGAGTTAATTGCTTCCTGCTGTCTCATTTGTAAGAATACATAAGACATAGGGGAAAGGGCTGTATACTTGCGATGGATCACACAATACTTCATCAGGTTTACTTTCAGTCGGGGGCAGAGAATCACAAGTCTTGTCTTGGATCCCTTAGATTTATATACTTGAATGATATTTTTATCAAACATAAGATTACAGACGTAGGCCAGGAATCATTTTTAACTAGAAAATATACTGTTAAATGTGAGAAACTGGGCATTTTATCAGAAATACAGAGGAAATATAATGGAAATCCAGAGGAAATAAATTGCTGAAATTTCCGATAAATACTATACTATTTCTGAAAGGAGCGATAACATGACCGATATCAGATATATTTCAACAAAAGAAGCCGCCGGGATTATGGGATTATCAACAAGAAGAGTAGTAGGGTTATGTAATGCTGGAAAACTGGAAGGCGCTTTAAGAAAAGGTCGCAATTGGATGGTTCCGGAGGAGACTGTATATGATTACATTGGCATTAAAAAACCTGAAGCAGGAAATGGAGAGGTTCTTTCTTGCGCAGTTGGGAATACATCTTACATGGATGTAGTAAAGAACAGTTATTATGTAGATAAAACACTTCTAATCCGTGATTTGATTGATGATCAGGTTCCGGTCATTTTGTTTACCAGACCACGAAGATTTGGAAAGACACTTGCTCTTGATATGCTTAAAACTTTTTTTGAAAAAACAAAAGAGGATACTTCCGTTTACTTCAAAGATAAGCAGATTTGGGCATGCGGTGAAAAATATCAGAAGATCAAGGTGCATTTCCGGTGATTTTCATCACTTTCAAGGATGCAAAGTTTTAGGATTGGGCTAGTACTTATGCGGCAATTAAAAATGTAATTCGTGATGAATTTATGCGGCATGATGAGCTTTTTACAAGCGACAGCCTTAATCCGGTGGAACAGGACTATTTGTCCAGAATGCAGTTGGATGAGCTGAGTGAGGTGGAGTATACCAGAGCACTCCTGAATCTGGGACGCATGTTGGAAAAACATCATCAGTCCAAGGTAGTCATTCTCATTGACGAGTATGACACTCCAATCCAACAGGGACATTCCGGAGGTTTCTATAATGAAGTGATTACATTTATGCGTAATTTGATGTCCGGAGGTCTTAAGGATAACCCTGCTCTTGCTTTGGGTGTTCTTACCGGCATCCTCCGTGTGTCAAAGGAGAATCTGTTTAGCGGACTTAATAATCCAATCGTAAATTCTGTGCTTGATGAGAAATACAGCAAATACTTTGGATTTACTGTGGATGAAGTGGACACTATGGCAGCATATTATGGACAGGAGGAAAAACTGGAAGAACTTCGTGAGTGGTACGACGGATATCGTTTCGGAAGTACAGAAATCTATAATCCCTGGTCTGTTTCCAACTATTTCTATAATAACTGTCAGGCGAAACCATATTGGACCAATACCAGTGATAATGAGATCATGATATCTCTTACACCGGATATTGCAGAAAACCTTTTTGCGCTGTTGCAGGGGCAGACCGTTCAGGCATCGCTAAATATGGATGTCATCTATCCGAGGATAACGGATGGAACCGATACCATCTTCAGCTTCTTGTTACTTGCGGGATATTTAAAACCTGTAAGTGATGTAGTTGAAACAGAATTTGGGACATTTATGGAGCTGGCGCTACCGAATAAGGAGATTCGCAGAGTTTACAATACAGAGATTTTATCCTGGCTCAGGGGGACAGTGGATGGTAATATCATGGTAGGACTTGAAAAAGCACTGTATCTGAATGATGGGAAGAAACTTCAGGAATTCCTTCGAAAATATATGATTACCTGCATCAGTTGTTTTGATGGAGCCACAGAAAGCTTTTACCATGGCATGATGCTTGGACTGGCAGCAGGCATGTCCTCAAGATATTATATCAGATCAAACAGGGAATCCGGAGAGGGAAGATTCGATCTTGTGTTGGAACCTAAGGTACATTCTTTGCCGGGCGTTATCATGGAATTCAAAGCGATAAAGGATGATGCTGGTTTATCTGCATCCGCCGCAGAGGCTCTGAAGCAGATTGAGGATAAGCACTATGATACAGATATGGAGGATCACGGAATCAAGGAAATTGTAAAATACGGAATTGCCTTTGCTGGTAAAAATGTAGAGATTGCAAAAGGCTGAAAAAGATAACTCATACCCATTTGCTCGAGTCAGGTTGTTTTTTTGTTACCAATAAAGTCATAAAAGCTTCCTGGATGAAACAATACAAAGAGCAAAGATTGGAAATGCCCAGAGGGAAGCAGAACAGGCTTATAACTACAACAAATGGAAAGACAACCATGAAAATATAGTAGAGCCAAAATTCATTCCATTGCCGCAGGCAATCTGGACAGATAATCATTTGTACGACGGAGAAAGGAGACGGATATGGAGCACTTGCGTTGTGTAGTGGAGCGAATTACATATCAGAATGCAGACAATGGATATACGGTTCTGAAATGTGCAGTGAAGAATTACAGTGATCTTGTTACGGTAGTTGGCACAATGCCGGATACCCATGTTGGCTCTGTGTTGTCTCTGGAAGGGATGTGGAAGATGGATGCCAGATATGGGCGGCAGTTTTCCGTAGAGAAATTTGAAGAAACACTCCCCGCTACGGTATACGGAATTGAAAAATATCTGGGTTCCGGTCTGGTCAAAGGAGTTGGTCCTAAATTTGCAAAAAGAATTGTGGAGAAATTTGGGAAAGATACGCTGAATATCATAGAAGATACTCCTGATAAATTGCTTACGGTACAGGGAATAGGGAAAGTTCGGGTAGAACGGATTAAAACAAGCTGGCAGGAGCAGAAAGAAATCAAAAATATCATGCTTTTTCTGCAAAGTCATGAAGTCAGTACCTCTCATGCGACAAAGATTTTTAAGACATATGGCAGTGAGAGTATTGCAATTGTAAAAGAGAATCCATACCGTCTTGCAGATGATATCTGGGGGATTGGATTTAAGACAGCGGATTCCATTGCGCAGAAGATGGGAATTGATAAAGGGAAATTTGTCCGTCTGCGCAGTGGTACTTTTTATACATTGAACAAGCTGGCAGAAGCCGGACACTGTTATGCTACAAGAGAGCAGCTGATCGGGAAAGCAAGGGAACTTCTGGAAGTGGAAGATGCGGAGCTGGAAATCACACTGGATGAAATGATCCGTACAAATGATGTGATCCGGGAGGTGGCCGGTGAGCAGGAAGCGGTCTATCTGCCACCCTATTATTTTTCGGAAAGTGGATGTGCAAAACGGCTGATCCGGCTTATGTCCTGTGGAAAGAAGAAATCTGAGGATGCAGAAGAAATACTAAAGAAAGTAGCAGCTTCGTCAGAAATTACCTATGATGAAATCCAGTGGCAGGCAGTAAAGGCAGCTATTTCCTCTAAAGTTATGGTACTGACCGGCGGACCTGGAACCGGAAAGACTACGACAACCCTGGGAATTATTTCAGCATATAAGCAGGCAGGCTGTCAGATTATTCTCGCAGCACCTACAGGAAGGGCAGCAAAAAGAATGTCCGAGGCTACCGGTATGGAGGCTAAGACCATTCACCGGTTATTGGAATATAAACCGCCGGAAGGTTATCAGAAGAATGAAGAACATCCGCTGGAAGGCGATGTGCTGATCCTGGACGAATGTTCCATGATTGATATTATGTTGATGTACAATCTTTTAAAAGCGTTGCCGGAACAGATGTCTCTTATTCTTGTGGGAGATATTGATCAGCTTCCGAGTGTCGGGGCAGGCAATGTTCTCAGGGATATTATTGATTCCGGATGTGTTCCCGTTGTACGTCTGACCAGAATTTTCCGTCAGGCACAGGGGAGCAGGATCATTATGAATGCACACAGGATCAATAAAGGGGAAAGCATTGATATGAGAGGCGGAAAAGATTCAGACTTTTTCTTTGCCACTAAACAGAGCAATCAGGAAGTGGTGGATACCATCATTCAGTATTGCAGGATGAACCTGCCGAGATATTATCATGTGGATCCATTGCAGGACATTCAGGTGCTGACTCCGATGCAGAGAGGCGAATGTGGAGCAGTAAATCTGAACCAGGTGCTGCAGGAAGCCATGAATCCGTCAAAGATTTTTTTGAGGAGAGGCGGGACACAGTACCGTCTGAAAGATAAGGTGATGCAGATACGGAATGATTATGACAAGGAAGTATTTAACGGGGATATCGGCACCATCACAAAAGTAGATATGGAAGAGAGGGAACTGACGGTTTTGTTTGATGAACGGGAAGTAATCTACGATGTGACGGAGCTGGATGAGCTGACACTTGCCTATGCAGTGACAATCCACAAATCACAGGGAAGCGAATATCCAATCGTTGTCATGCCATTTACCATGAGTCATTTTGTCATGCTGCAGAGAAATCTTCTTTATACAGGGGTGACCAGGGCGAAAAAGATCCTGGTACTTGTGGGGGAGAAGAAAGCAGTGTATTATGCGATAAAAAATGAGACAACCACCGGGCGAAATACCATGCTGGCAAGACGTTTGCAGCCGGATAGCAAAGAAGCACAGGAAGTGAAGACACAGCTTTTGCAAGAGGCATTTGATGAGACAGTAAATGAGACTGGCAGTGCTCCTGTGGCAACCTCACCACAGAAGAGAGAAAAAAAGATTGTCTACAAGGATGGCATACAGCCTTCGATGGTATGTGAGACCCCGGCAGTTTACGAAGGAAATCTGTGGAAACGCCTGTCGCAGTCAAAGTTCAGAAGCAGTTTTTCCCTGAAAGCAAATGACAGGAGCTATGTATCAGACAAAGGAATGGATAAAGTACGCGAGCATGCCTGTGATTTTATCAGAAAACGTCTTGCGCAGGCAGACATACCAAATGATGGAAAACAGACACCGATGAGAGGACATCCTGTTTTTGTGGCACAGCATGCTACAGCTACCTGTTGCAGAGGATGCCTGGAAAAATGGCATCATATTCCCAAAGGACAGGAACTGACAGAAACTGAGCAGGAATATATTGTAAATGTAATTATGGAATGGATCAGTCGTGAAATGAAGAAATAAAATGTGGAATAGACAAGTGTGAATGATTGCAATAAAATGGCAATATGGTGAAAAAATATCCGGACAAATCGGACATCATTAATATAGGTATATCGAATGAAAAAAATACTAAAAAGAACAGGCAAAGTATTTTGCCTTTTCCTGCTGATAGTGGTGCTGGTAAATGTACTTTCACCTCTTTTTTGCAGGAAACCGGACGAAAAATATGTGGAAAATCTGAAAAAGACAGAATTTACATCAGAGACAACAGGCGTTTGAAAAATCATTCCCGCAGGCAATCTGGAATGCATTTTGGCTACGTTACTGAGAACGGAGTGAACAGTAACGTATATGTCACATAATTTGTTCAGCAGTTGAAAAAATCGTTGTCAATCGGACCGCAGAAGATTAAAATAGACATAAAAGCAGCTATTACAACTGTTGTTGATGTAAAGGAGGAAAAGCTTTTATGGACTTAAAGAAATTTGTACTGGAAGGTAATCCTGTATGCAGAAAGGAAGCTGTGATCGTGGGCGATCATTTCAGGATTACAATGCTGACAACTGCCCTGATCCGTTTTGAGTACAGCGAAGATGGAGGATTTGAGGACAGAGCAACACAGATGGTATGCAATCGTGATTTCCCGGTGCCAGAATTCAGGGTGAGCGATGGTGGTGAGGAATTACATATTTACACCAAAGACCTGGAAATCCACTATGACAGGCAGAAATTTTCTCCAAGCGGTCTGATGATACGTGTTGCGGGTGGAAAAGCCAGCGAGCGTGTGTGGCATTATGGTGATGAACCGAAAGATCTGCTGGGAACAGCCAGAACCCTGGATGAAGCAGACGGTGAGATTCCGCTGAGTCATGGCATTATGTCCAGAAACGGTTTTTCAGTGTTGGATGATTCCCACACAATGGCTATGGGCGAAGATGGAATGGTAGAGCCACGTCAGGGAAACAGAGCAGACTTCTATTTCTTTGGATATGGTCACAGATATGTGGAATGCCTGCAGGATTTTTACAGATTATGTGGAAAAACACCTCTGCTTCCAAGATACACCTTCGGAAACTGGTGGAGCAGATATCACAAATATACAGAGACAGAGTACAAAGAACTGGTAGAGCGTTTTGAGAAAGAAGAAGTGCCATTCTCTGTTGCAGTTGTAGATATGGACTGGCATCTGGTAGAGGATGTACCTCCTGTATATGGAAGCGGATGGACAGGATATACCTGGAATAAGAAGTTTTTCCCCAATCCGCCTGAATTTATGGACTGGCTGCACAAACATGGATATAAAATCACACTGAACGTACATCCGGCAGATGGAGTACGTGCTTATGAGGAAGCATATCCGAGAGTTGCAGAGAAGATGGGAATTGATCCTGCAAGCAAGGAACCGGTGCTTTTTGACATGACAGATCCGAAATTCATTGAGACATATTTTGAGGAACTGCATCATCCGATGGAAGAAGAGGGAGTAGACTTCTGGTGGCTTGACTGGCAGCAGGGAACTGTAACCAAGGTTCCGGGATTGGATCCGCTCTGGATGCTGAACCACTATCACTATCTGGACAGCAAGTGGAAAGGAAAACGTGCGCTGACTTTCTCAAGATATGCAGGACCCGGAAGCCACAGATACCCGGTTGGTTTTTCAGGTGATACGGTCATTACCTGGGAAAGTCTGAAATTCCAGCCATATTTCACGGCAAATGCCAGCAACATCGGTTTTGGATGGTGGAGTCATGATATCGGTGGACATATGTTGGGATACAGAGACGACGAGCTCACTGCAAGATGGGTACAGCTTGGAGTCTTTTCACCAATGAACCGTCTGCACAGCACAGACAACCCGTTCAATGGAAAAGAACCATGGAAATACAACCAGATCGTAGAAACAGTAATGAAGAATTTCCTGAAACTGCGTCATAAGCTGGTTCCGTATCTTTACACTATGAACCGTCGTGCAAGCAGAGCGGGACTGCCGCTGGTACAGCCAATGTATTATCTGGAGCCGGAGCGTGAGGAAACCTATGAAGTGCCGAACAACTATTATTTCGGTACAGAGATAATGGTATCTCCAATTACAGATAAGCTGGATCAGGTAACAGGACTGGCAGGTGCGAAGACATGGATCCCGCAGGGAATCTGGTATGATTTCTTTAACGGAAGAGCATATAAGGGCGGCAGAAAAGTGGATCTCTGGAGAGATATTTACGAGATGCCGGTACTTGTGCGTGAAGGCAGCATCATTCCGCTGAAGGACATGGAAGGATATGATAATTCCATTGAGAATCCTGAGAAACTGGAAGTACTTGTATATCCTGGAAAATCCGGGGAATTTGTACTCTGGGAAGACGGTGGGGACACACCGGAAGACCTGGATGAGAACTGGGTGTCCACCAGAATGACGAAGACTGCAGATGAGAATGGAACAGTATTTATTATAGAAGCTGCACAGGGAAATACAGCAGTGATCCCGCAGAAACGTTCCTGGAAGATCCGCTTCTGCAATATTCTGGACAAACCGCAGGAGTTTACTGTAAACGGACAGGCATATAAGGAGGCAGAGTTCGCAGAGGATGAGAAGCTTCATGGAACAATAGTGATCCTGAAGGATGTGCCGGCAGATGCACAGGTGAAGATTACTTTTGCGGCAGATGCAGCTGTTTATCAGAGAGACTATGCAGAAGAGGTCTATGAGATTCTGGAAAAAGCACAGATTACCTATGCACAGAAGACAGACGTCTATAAAGTAGTGAAAGAGCTGGGCACAGAGGCAGTGCCTGTTCTGGTATCCATGAATTTGAATCCGTCATTGCTTGGGGTACTGATGGAGATTCTTACAATGGGAATTTAACCGAATCAAGTAAGTTCCCTGCGGTAACACAAAAATCCCGCTCACAGTTGTGTCTTACTGTGGGCGGGATTTCGCATTTTAAAAGAAGGAGTGCCGGATCTTGCGATCCGGCAAGTATGAAAAAGAAAAAGTTTTATTATAAATAAAGCGTTTGCTTTATTTGCTTATTAATATACAGGGAAAATGTGAGCAAAATGTGATGGACTGTTGAAGAAAATGTGATTAAATTCTAAAAAACTTATAAAAAAAGAAAAAGACCTGAAAAGGTCTGTAAAAAGAAGGAGGGCCGGACCTTGCGGTCCGGCATAAGTATGAAAAAGAAAAAAGTTAAAAATCTATGTGAAAAAGCATTTGCAACCTGTTTGTAAAGCATTTGCTTTATTTGCTTATTAATATACAGGAAATTTGTGAGCAAAATGTGATGGACTGTTGAAAAAAACGTGATTAAATTCTAAAAAACTTATAAACTGGAAGTAAGATTACTGTTCACACACCACTACGTTACTGAGAACGGAGTGAACAGTAACGCAGTAAGGAAACACAAGGTGGAAAACTGAAAATAAGCATTGTAAAAATTCGAACTGTAATTTATAATAAAATTCAATGGTAACGGTTCAATATCTTTACAGTTACAAATAATGAGAAACAAGGAGGAAAACATGAAAAGAGAAACAGTCGTCGTACTGGATTTTGGCGGTCAGTACAATCAGCTGGTTGCCAGACGTGTGAGAGAATGTAACGTATACTGCGAAATCTATTCATACAAGACCGATCTTGAGAAAATCAAGGCAATGAATCCTAAGGGAATTATCCTTACCGGTGGTCCGAACAGCTGCTATGAGGCAGATTCACCTACATGCAATAAGGAATTATTTGAGCTTGGTATTCCTGTTCTGGGACTCTGCTATGGCGCACAGCTTATGATGCATGTTCTGGGCGGAAAAGTTGAGAAAGCAGATGTGAGCGAATATGGAAAGACAGAGGTTCTGGTAGATAAGACAGATTCTAAAATCTTCAAAGATGTGTCTGACAAAACAATCTGCTGGATGAGCCACACAGATTACATTTCCCAGGTTGCACCAGGATTTGAGATCGCTGCTCACACAGCAGACTGTCCGGTAGCAACTGCACAGAATGAGGAGAAGAAGCTGTATGCGATCCAGTTTCATCCGGAAGTACTTCATACAGTAGAAGGAAAGAAGATGCTTTCCAACTTCGTTCTTGGTGTCTGCGGATGTGCCGGAGACTGGAAAATGGATGCCTTTGTTGAGCACACTATCAGAGAAATCCGCGAGAAGGTCGGAGATGGAAAGGTTCTTCTTGCCCTGTCAGGCGGTGTTGATTCTTCCGTTGCAGCAGGACTTCTTTCCAGAGCAATCGGAAAGCAACTTACCTGTGTATTTGTAGACCATGGTCTTCTTCGTAAGGATGAGGGAGATGAGGTTGAGGGTGTATTCGGACCAAACGGTCAGTTTGACCTGAACTTTATCCGCGTCAATGCACAGCAGAGATACTATGACAAGCTGGCAGGTGTTACAGAGCCTGAAGCAAAACGTAAGATCATCGGTGAAGAATTTATCCGTATTTTTGAAGAAGAGGCCAAGAAGATTGGTGCAGTAGATTTCCTGGCACAGGGAACTATTTATCCGGACGTTGTAGAGAGTGGTCTGGGCGGAGAGTCCGCAGTGATCAAATCTCACCACAATGTAGGCGGACTTCCGGATTTCGTTGATTTCAAGGAAATTATTGAACCGCTCCGCGACCTTTTCAAGGATGAGGTTCGTAAAGCAGGTCTGGAGCTTGGAATTCCGGAGAGACTGGTATTCCGTCAGCCATTCCCGGGACCGGGACTTGGAATCCGTATTATCGGTGAAGTTACCGCAGAGAAGGTTCGTATTGTACAGGATGCAGACTTCATTTATCGTGAAGAGGTAGACAATGCTGCAGCTGAATATAAGAAAGAACATGGTGAAGATCCTTCATGGATGCCGAACCAGTATTTCGCAGCACTGACAAATATGCGAAGCGTAGGCGTTATGGGCGACTTCAGAACTTATGATTACGCTGTAGCGCTCCGCGCAGTGAAGACCATCGATTTCATGACAGCCGAGTCTGCTGAGATTCCGTATGCAGTACTGAATAAGGTTATGAACCGCATTATTAACGAAGTTAAAGGCGTTAACCGCGTATTCTATGATTTGACCAGCAAACCACCGGGTACGATTGAGTTTGAATAACGGACAAAAAACCTCGGATGCCCATTTTACAAGGGTTTCCGAGGTTTTGTTATGTCTGTTGGCTCTATTTTGGCTCTATTTAAGAAATTTTGATAGGTAAAAACGTCGACGGATTAAAAAATATAGGATTTGAGCAACCAAACAAAAAACATAGATATAATAAATCCGATTGTGGCACTTAGTAAAGCTGAAAGCAGTTGCTGATAAGGACGTTTTCCTTTTTCTTGTGCTTTTTCAATTTCATCTAATTGCTTTCCTTCGGTGAATGCCACAATTTCTTTGTACGTCATAATATCATTTTCTTTTTTGAACTTTTCTACTCTTAAAGCGTAATATATCATAATTAAGAAAAGAATTCCCCAAACGATATATCCACAATATCCTAAAAATACTGCCAATGGCACAGCTGCAATGACAGTTAATATTAAAAGTACTGTAAAAATAGCTCCATCACGATTAAATTTCTGTATAGCTTCTTTGCTAATTTCTTCTTTCATAGTAGTAATATCTCCTTTGATTAGTTGATCAAGAGAGATGTGAAATGTTGAACTTAACAGTAGCAGGCTATGAATATCTGGATAACTTTTATCATTTTCCCAATTAGAAATAGTTTGTCTTGTGACATATATTTTTTCTGCAAGTTCTTCCTGAGATAAATTCATATCTGTTCGATATCTTTTTATCTGTTTATACAGTTCCAATGCGCGTCCTCCTTTTTACGTGTTTTTTCTCTCGACCTAGACATATCGTATTAAATGTTAGTAAATGATTCTATCAAAATGCTTTTACATAGAGTAAATTCAATAGTCAAAGGTCTTTTACATAGTAGAATGAGAGGTTATATCTATTGTGGAAATACTTTTACAGTAATTCTGTTGGTTCCTTTTTTGACAACCATATTATCATCTACTAGATGATTTTTTATATCTTCTATGTTCTGCTCAATCTCAGTGATAGTTTCTGCATAATTATCTTCGGCACTCAATTTATTCTTGGAGTTTTCCAGATTTTCTTTTATTTGCTTTGCTTTAAGATAGGTGCAAAGTTTATTGTTGATAGCAGCGTTCTGAAAAGAAAATTTCACAGTAGAAGGGATAAACTCTCCATTTTCATCTCTTTCTGCTTCAAATTTCATATCTACTTGCTCATCTAATTTAAACAGTAAAGAAAGTACATCAGATACAGTTTCTATATCAAAATCCATGAATAGATTAATGCTGATGCCAAGAGCGTTTGTGATTTTCAGTAATTGATCCGGCTTTGGATTGCGAATACCATACTCATACTTTTTGATAGTAGCCGGATTTATGCCGGAAAGATTTCCCAACATTTCTTGTGATATTCCACGTATATTCCGATAATATTTGATTTTTTCTCCGACAGTCATAGTGTTTCTCCTTTTTGTGCTTTGTGGGTATAGAGATAGTTTAGCACATTGGGACACATTTGTGTATAAAAAATTATGAAAAATACTTGACGAACACAAATGTGTACTATATAATACGAATTACAAGGAACACAAAAGTGTACTAAGATTAAAGAGGAAAGGAGAAATGAATATGGAGAATACGATGAAAATGTATATTACCGCAGATGAAGTTGCTGAATTACTCGGAGTATCTAGAGGGTATGCATATAAAGTTATTCGAGGACTGAATGATGAGTTGAAAGCAAAGGGATTTCGAGTGATTTCAGGGAAAGTGCCAAGAAAGTATTTTCAGGAAAAATATTATGGAATGGTTGTTTAGAAGAAAGAGGGGATGAAGATATGCCGGCAACAAGAGACGGAAAATTATGGCGCAGTCAATTTTATTATAAAGACTGGCAGGGAGTACGCCGCAAAAAGAACAAACGAGGTTTTAAGACAAAAGGAGAAGCAGATGAATGGGAAAGAAACTTTCTTCAGCAACAGCAGAAGAATCTGGATATCAGTTTTGAGAATTTTGTAGAAATTTATTTTGCGGATATGGAGAACCGTTTACGGGAAAGCACGATTATTAATAAGCGATATGTGTTTGACTTGAAAGTAACTCCGTATTTCAAACATAAGAAAATGTGTGAAATTCAAACTTCAGATATCAGAGCATGGCAGAATGAGTTGATTAAAAAGGGATATGCTCCGACTTATCTGAAAAGTATTAACAATCAGTTGGCAGCGCTTTTTAATTATGCTGTACGCTATTATGATCTGCGTGATAATCCTTGCAGAAAAGCAGGAAGTATCGGAAAGAGCAAGGCTGATGAAATGGATTTTTGGACAAAACAGGAGTTCAAAGAGTTCTTGCCATCTATGGATAGTAAGCCTGAAGCAAGAATGGCATTCCTGCTCTTATATTGGACTGGTATGAGAATTGGAGAATTGCTTGCGTTAACTTATGAAGATATAGACTTAGAAAAACGTTGTATCACGATTAACAAGTCATATCAGCGTTTGAACGGTAAGGATATGATCACGCCGCCGAAGACTCCGAAAAGCAATCGTCAAATATCTATTCCGCAATTTTTAGCGGAAGAATTAAAAGAATATTGCAGTATGTTGTATGGAATAACGGCAAATGAAAGAATGTTTCGATTTACAAAATCATTCATGGAACATGAAATGGTTCGGGGGATAAAAGAAACAGGTGTTAGACGTATCCGTCTGCATGATTTAAGACATTCTCATGCGTCATTGTTGGTTGAAATGGGATTTCAGCCATTGGCGATTGCAGAACGGTTGGGGCATGAGAAGATTGAGACTACCTTGAACACATACTCACATTTATATCCCAATAAACAAGCAGAATTGGCAGAGAAGTTGGAAATTGCCAATGGAGAGGAGTAGCTATGAGCGGAGTACACAAATACCCAACAATCAGTTTTCGTATTTCCCCAAGAGAGAGGGACGAAATAGAAGCAAAAATCAAAGCGAGCGGTATGCAGAAAAAAGATTATTTTGTACGTTCCTGCATTTATAACAAAGTGTGCGTAGTCGGGAAAAAAGAAGTGATATATCAACTGGTTGAGGAATTACAACTTATGCAGTACAACATTGCGGAAATCCTAAAGCAATTTGAAGAGCAGGAAATCCTGTTATCAGACGAAGGATTGGAGCAGATGAAAAATGACTGTCTGGATATGCTGAAAGCCATTATATGGATGTTAGACGGAGCAAAGTATCTTTGGCAGGGAACTGAAAAAAGTCCTGACAGCGGCAACTGTTAGGACTTACGAAAAATCGGATAACCTTTGTTATCAAGATATTTACAAAATCAGTATAACAGAGGTTCTCCGCAGAAACAACAGAATTTTTGAATGGAGGACTTTATGGAAGAACAGAAAATTGAATTAAAAATTATCAATATGGCAGACATTCAGTCGCAGGAAATTGAATGGTTGTGGTATCCGTTTATCCCTTATGGGAAATTGACAATTATTCAAGGCGATCCAGGAGATGGAAAAACAACACTTGTATTGAATCTTGCAGCCAAATTATCAAAGGGTATCGGTCTTGATGGAGATATGCAGGTATCGGAGCCTATGAATATTATTTATCAGACTGCCGAGGATGGATTGGCAGATACAGTAAAGCCGAGACTTGAGGCGGCAGACGCTGATTGTGAGAAAATTATGGTTATTGACGAAAGCGAAAAATCTCTTTCTATGGTAGATGAACGTTTGGAACAGGCGATTATTCAAACAAATGCCCGCTTACTTATTTTAGACCCGATACAAGCCTATCTGGGTGGCGGAATGGATATGAACCGGGCAAATGAAGCAAGAGATATGACCAAGAAATTAGGACTTTTAGCAGAAAAGTATAAGTGTGCGATTATCCTGATCGGACACATGAATAAGGCTGCCGGAAACAAGGCGGCATATAGAGGAATGGGTTCGATTGACTTTTTTGCAGTAGCAAGAAGCGTTCTTTTAGTCGGCAGGATAGAGGGACAGGAAAATACAAGAGCAGTTGTGCAGATAAAGAATAACCTTGCCGCATTCGGACATTCAAAGGCATTTGAACTGACGGAAGAAGGCTTTCATTGGCTGGGCGATTATGAAATTACGGCAGACGAATTGTTGGGAGGAATCACCCCGAAAGCAAATAAAAAGGAGTGGGCAAAACAACTCATTTATGAACTGGCAGAAACAAACAGCGTGGTAAAAAGTGAGGATATTGTTAACCTTGCCGAAGAAAAAGGAATTTCAAAACGAACATTGGAAAATGCGAAAAAAGAGTTGGGTATTAAAGGAAAACGGATTGGAGAATCATGGTATTGGAAACTTGATGAAATCGTGAAACCGTAGATAAGAACGCAACAATGCAGAGTGTATAGAAATTGCAGAGACGTAAATGTAAGGTTGCAAAAACTAAAGACATTGCATTGTTGCGGAGTTGGAAAGGAGACCGTATGAAACAAATACAGATACCGGAGCAGTTATTTATGGAACTTGTAAAATTCCATTTACTGGATATGGAAGAAAATTTACCAAGTATAAAGCAAGGATTAGAAATGAAGTTGGATGCTTTGGTAATGAGAGACTTATATTCAAAATACAAAACTGCGCCTACAGCGGAAAAACGAGAACAGGCAAGAAAAGAATATTTGGACAGACGAGAAGTATCGGAGAAATTTCGTTGGTAGACTTTCTGTGATGATAAAAACAGGAGCGTGCCACGCACCTGTAAATACCAGATAAGGCAGGAGTGTTGCGGATGTTAAAGCAGCCGGAAAGAGAAAGCAGAAATGTGAATGATTTATTTTATGAGATGGAGGGCAGACAGCTACAAAAAATGAACAAGGTACTGGCAGACGTGGAATTGACAAAAGCAGAGGAAAAAACTCTGATATGGCTTGCCGGGTGGGAAGAAAGTACCGTAGATCATCTGCTGTCAGTTATAGAAAAAGCAGCCCGGATACGGGCAGATCAAAAGGGCGGATACGCCCATAAATGAAATCGTAAGTCTGAGCAATAATCAGATTATGTAATACAAAAACAGCCCTCGGCGATTGAGAGCGAAATACACCCATCGCACAGAACTAAAGTTTTATGCTCTGTGTATTTCGCCCTGCCGGGAGCTATGCTGCCAATAGGCAGATAAGTTCGTAAACAGGTGCCTATGCACTTACTCACAATAAAGTCGGCGAGAGCCGAGGAAGGAGGATGCTTATAGGCAGACATTCATTTATCAGACAAAGTAAGCTGTTCGATGTGGCAGGAAGGATTGACTATATCTCCAATCCGAAACGACAGGAATATCTCTATGCGACCTATCAGACAGAAGGGGCAACACCGGAGTTTTGGAAAAATCTTGCGAGAGAAAATCAGTTGAACTTTAAGGCGAGTGGTTCAGCAGGGAAATGTATTGAAGGGCGTGAGTTTATCATTGCACTTCCCGAAAGTTTTGTTCAGTACAGGGCAGATGATGTAGTAAGGCTTTTTACAGAAACTTTTCATAGAAGGTATGATGTGGAATGTAACGCAGCCCTTCATCACAATAAGGCAAAGACGAATTATCATATTCATCTGGTGTTCAGTGAACGGAAAATGTTGGAACAACCCGAAGTGAAAATTGCTACCCGAAATATGTTTTATGATGAGCAGGGAAAGCATAGACGCACAAAGAAAGAAATTTTAGACGAGCAAGGCAGTCTTCGAGCGGGGTGCAGTATTATCCCCAAAGGGGAAGTTTATGAAAGCCATATCTTCACGAAAAAGGATGAATGGTTTAAGAACAAAGCCTTTACCCAAGAAGTCAAGGAACTGTTTACCGATACGATCAACCGATATGTAAAAGAAGAATCAGAAAAACTTTCAGTATTCCAACAGGGTGGCGTTTATCTGGCAACGAAGAAAATCGGGAAGAACAATCCGAAAGCAGAGGAGATAAAGGCAGACAATGCAGTAAGGCAAGAATGGAATCGGACAGTTGATGTGGCATTGGTTGAGGGTGTTCCCGAAGAAGATATTTTGAAAATCAAGCAGGAAAAAATCACAGATAAAACGTTACAATCCATCAGGACACACGGTTGGCTGCCGGATATGTTCCGTCAGATTATCCGAGATGCGAAAGACTTTTTACAGGAAGTAATTTTCACATTTAAGCTGCCGCCGAAACCTGTACCAAAGATTGATTTGCAGGAATGGAAAGATATGCAGAAGATCATGTATGAATTGCAGAGACAGTCCATGGAGATAAAACGCACACAGCAGGATATTTCTTCTTTGAAAAAGCAACTGTCAGAGTTACGAGGACTATTTAAAGGCAAAGAGCGAAAATCTCTGGAAGGGAGAATTGAACTGTTAGAGGATTTGGAAAAGCGTCTGCACAAGAGTTTGGAACAGATCGTAAAACGTGAAGGGTATCCCAATGTGCAATCCTTTCAGAAGGTCTATAACAAGGCAGAAGACCTGATTATAGAATACAATGAAGAACTAAGGGCATGGAAAAATCAGACGGAACAGAAGAAAGAAAATCCGTTAGAACAACCGAAAAAAGCAAGCGTATTGGAAAAGCTGCACCGTTATCAGCAGGAAGGCAGACAGCAGCCGAAACGGTCAGGCAAGAAAAAATCTATGGATAGAGAACGATAAGAAAGGTGGAAACGATTATGAAGAAAACAATATTTGAAGAAATAGGCGGCACTTATATCAGACAAGGGGATTATCTTATCCCCTGTCTTACCTTGCCGGAGGAAGAACAGAGGTTTGTAGGCGTATGGGGACAAAGACATAAACGCTATTTGAAAGAGCATAAGAGAGTGGTTTATATTACTCTGCTTACAAGTGGCAGGCTGAATAGTTATCTTGCAGATATAGAAGAACAGGCACAGGAACACTTTGAAAGGATTGTAGAGCAGATGAAACAGGCACAGGGGATTACAGAGCAGCTAAAAGCAGAAAATCAGATGGAATGGGTAAGGAGAATGAACAATATACAAACGTGTGCAAGGGAGATTGTGGAGAAAGAGATTATATATGTTTAGAAATGAGGAGGCAAGTTCTTAGATAGGGCTTGCTTTCGCTTTTCCTATAACAGCAGATGGTGTATAATAAAAATAATACTAATAAGAACGCGAAAATTACAGTGACTAATATAGAAGCTCTTTGAGAAAGGACAGGGTGAAACTAATGAAAAATGAAAAAAGAGAAGTTAAGAAAAATAAATTTTGGTATGTATTTGGAAGTGTTGCAGTTACTGTAGGAGCAATGCTTGTATTGCCGAAAGTTATTGAAAAGGGATCAAAAATTTTTTATGAAAATAAGAAAATTACAAACGGTTTAGCGGATGATGATTGGGGACCGGAAATTGTAAAAACTAGTGAACTAAAGAAAGAGGAGAAATAATATGGAGTTTAATGCAAATGATGTAGCGAAAAAAATTATGGATGCAATTCAAAAGGAGTACAAAGAACTTGAAACATTAAATGTAATGATTTTAGGGAAAACAGGGGTTGGAAAAAGTACTTTAATAAATAATATGTTTAATAAGAAAATGGCAGATGTAGGTGTTGGTAAGCTAATCACAAAAGATATAAAGAAGATAACGTTGCCAGATTTTCCTTTGGCAATTTTTGACACACCAGGGCTTGAATTGAGTGGAGATTTTAATGTTGATAGTCTAATGGATGCAGTTGTTAATGAAATTGATAAGGGTATTAGAAGTGGAGATGTTAGTCAGGCAATTCATTGTATTTGGTATTGTATTAGTACCCCATCACACAGAATTGAACAGACGGAAATTGATTTTCTTAAAAAGTTTTTGGGAAAAACTTCAGAGTATGATGTTCCGGTAATTGTAGTATTAACTCAATCATATTCTAAGAGAGATGCACAGAAGCTTAAAAGCGAAGTAGAAAAAGAAAACTTGCCTATTGTGAATGTTGTGCCTGTTTTAGCAGAAAATTATGAGATTGATGATGAATATACGGCTAAGGCGTATGGATTAGAACGTTTGTCTGAGGTAATGAATAATGTAATCCCGGATGCTGTACAGAAAACATTTATAGCTGTACAGAAAGTAAATTTGGAATTAAAAAAAGGAAAGGCGCAGGCGGTGGTGGCTTCTTCAGCAGTGGCAGCAGCAGCGACGGGCGCCGTACCAATTCCATTTTCAGACGCCGCCGTTCTCGTTCCTGAACAAATTGCAATGATTGGTGGAATTACAGCGATATTTGGGGTGCCGATGGATCAAGGAACAGTTATGGCTATTATTAGTGCGACAATTGGAACTGCAGGTACTACGGTGTTGGGCAAAACAATAGCAGCAAATTTGATAAAGTTAATACCTGCAGTAGGAAGTGTTGTGGGAGGAGTTATCTCAGCAGCTACCGCAGCAGCTTTGACAGCGGCACTTGGTGAAGCCTATATAGCTATTATGGTAATGGTATGTAAGGGAGATTTGAGCATTACAGATTTGAAATCTGAAAAGGGTAAAGCAGAGATAACTCGTATATTTACGGAACAGTTAAAAGTCAAGAGAGATAAGAACGGTGAACCTATTGAGTAATTAAATAAAATTCCTCATCGGCGAAATTATTTTGACGATGAGGAACTGAAAAATAGTGTGGAAATGTTCTTTGAAAAAGTGGTAAATTTAAACTGCAATGAGGTTGAAATGAAGAGTGATGAATTGATAAAGGCGCATAAATTTTGTTCTAATCATAAGGAAAAACTGTTAAGAGATCAGAAATGTGGTTGCTTTTATTGTTTAGAGATATTTAGTCCAAATAAAATAGAAGAGTGGATTGATGACACAAGTGGAACTGCGATTTGTCCTTATTGTGGAGTGGATTCGATAATTGGTGAAAGTTCAAAATACCCAATTACAAAAGAGTTTTTGAAAATGATGAAAGAATATTGGTTTTAAATAAGACTGGGTTTGTGGAAGGCGATAAATAAAAAATGTCGTGAGTGCAATTCTCATGATACTCTCAAATAAAAGTGTCAAAAAAATGATTTAGATAATATTGTAATTAATTCACTATAGAAAGATTGTAAAAATCTGTTTTTGATTTGTGAAAGATATTGCATAAAAGATGGAAAAAGGTATAGAATATAGATATTAAATTGTGGATGTCTAGAGGTAAAGAGTATGATAGTACAAAATTCAGCAGTTAATATAATGTTTACGAGATGTGAAAATATAAAAAAGCAATATATTTTGAATGAAGAAGTTTTAAAAGAAAAGTTTAATGAAGCAAATATTTTACCTATTCCAGATGATGCCCCAACAGAGATACCAAGAATATTAGTAAAAACAAAAGGTGAACATTCACAATTAAGTATTGCGCCAGAGGCTACCAATTTTCAAACGGTGTATACAGATGAATATACGGATGATTGGAAATTATGTGAAGAATATATAAAGAGCCGCATTGATGATGTATTCAGATTAATTGATACATTCGCTGCGGAAAAATATAAGTATATTGGTATTGTTACAAATCTGATATGGGACGATATAAAAGAAGACGGAAATAAGAAGTTATTTAATAACTTGTTTGGGAAAATGCCTGTTGATAATTTAGATGATTTAGTTGTTAAATATACTTATATAGAAGATGAAAGATACTATGTAAATATTACGTTGCAAAGCGTGAGGGTATATGACGATTCGAATGATAATGAAGCTGGAAACTATGCTGATGATAGGCTTAAAGGACATACAGTAGGGGTAACGCTAGATGTTAATGATAGATATTTGTTTAATAAACAAAAAGGGTATACTTCCAATAAACATAGTTTTGAAAAATTGCTTGATTTAACAACTAAAATTATTGATAATAAATTAAAAAATTTAGTTGAAAAAGGGGCATATTAGTATGAAGAAGTTTGGAATAATTGATAGAACAAGTAGTTTTGCCCTAATGGGTTTGACTTGTGCAATTGTAAGTGCTAATACGTCTGTAATGACGCAACAATTTGATAATACAGCATTGTACTCGACAGTAGATAATAAATATGGAACAGGGTCTGATATTTTAAAAAGTTATCCTGTAGTAGAAAAGAAACTTAATGTAGAGAAAGAGGCACAAAGTTTGTTTGGCAATATGAGGGAAGCAACAATTGCTGAACAAAAAAGTATACAAAATAATATTGATAAAATATCTGTAGAAACAGGATATAATTTTTGGGATTGATGTTGAAAGAATTTATAGATTTTGTTGATAGTGTACTTCCCTCTGTTGATCCAGAAGCTAAAGACAAAGCAAAAGCAGCCATTGAACAATTTCAAAAGAACGGTAATAGATTTGAATATTTGTTACCTGAGAAACTTTCGACTTTATCACAAGGAGATATTGTTTCAGAAGTTCCCTTTTCATATTTCAAAGAAGATGGTAGTCAGTACATTTTTAGAGCTAAAGGAATGGTAATATCCACTTCTTGTCACATAGATCAAAAAGAAGTTATCAATATCGTTCCTGTTCTACCGCTAGATTTTTTTGAGGGTGATGAGAATGGAAAAAGAGAACTAGAAGCTAATCGTATATTTAATTATATGTATTTTCCAGAAAATATGTTGAAAGACTATTTTGTTGATTTTTCAAGGATAAATACATATAATAAAAATTTGATTGTAAGAGGGATAGAGGAGGGGAAAATTCATAGAATATGTTCCTTAAGCCAAATAGGATTTTACCTTTTTATTATCAAATTGACTGTGTTTTTTATGCGAAAAGAAGATGCAGAGACAATGGAAAGCCGGAAGCAATCAACTGTTGCTATAAATCTTACTCAGAATATAGAAACATTTGATAATACCAGTTTGTATAGCCATAGGTAGATACAGTCGAAACAAAATAAAATAGAGCTAAATTACCTATACAAGATTAGATAGAACGAACTTTAAATTTGCGAACTCGAATATTTTTGTGTAAACAGCATATAATTTTAATGGATAGTTCTATTGACTTTCCGCTTTGTACTTGGTAGTATATTAGTAGAAAGAAAGTTTACCACTGACCGATATGTGGTATATAAATGGTCGGGTTGAAAGTTTACCGCTGACCGATATGCGGTATATAAATGGTTGGGTTGTAAGTTTAGTCCTTCGCCGAAAGGCGAGGGACTTTTTCCATATTTCCGCAGAGAGGATGGAACGAATGAAGAAAACAGGATTTTATATCATAAAGGACAGATTTTTTGAAGATATGCCTGATCCGTATCTCAAGGGGAATAAAGCAGGCAATAGACCACATTGTTATTGTTTTGAAGATAATACTACAGGAATTTATTGGATGATACCTCTTTCTAGCAGAATAGATAAGTTTCAGAAAATAATAGAGAAAAAGGAACAATCAGGGAAGCCTTGCGATATTTTGCATATTGTAAAACTGGATGATAGTCGAGAAAGTGTATTTTTGATACAAGATATGTTTCCGATTAAAGAGGAATACATAGAACGTGAGTATACGATTGCCGGAAATCATTTGATGCTGACCAGTGAACATACGGCAAAAGTAATCGAACAAAAGGCGAGAAAAGTGTTGGGAATGTTAAAGCGTGGTGTGAAGTTCATGCCTACACAACCGGACGTGCTATCAATATTGGAGAAATTGAAGCAGCAAGAATAGTGTTTCATGGCTCTATTTTGGCTCTGATAATTTGGCACGAGAAAAATATCAGATAGAATTCAGAGAATATGAACACAAAACAACACAAATGTGTATTGAAAAATACCTAGATTATCCTATCTGCACCAGAGTTTGAATAGTTGGAGCAGAGCTTCAAAACCTTTATTTTCAAGGGTTTTGAGGCTCTTTTCTTTTAGAATTGCATTTTGATTGC
>ERZ791899.830-NODE-830-length-32751-cov-25.375489_pt1 | contig 32751 bp, 38 predicted proteins | sample MGYA00510151_ERZ791899 | MGnify/ENA primary metagenome ERZ791899 (study PRJEB30046, sample SAMN00792118) | human gut metagenome | study: EMG produced TPA metagenomics assembly of the A metagenome-wide association study of gut microbiota in type 2...
TATGTGTATTTGGAATTTCTCATTTTGGCTTGTACTATTTATATTCTAGCACCAAAAATGGGTAGTTTTTGACACTACCTAGAAAGAAATGGAGGAAGTTAAATGACAGAGGAAGAATTAATCGGAAAACTTGAAATGATTCAAAGAATGAAATCGGAATCAAATATTCTTGAATTAAAAAGTGCAGAAAAAGGATGCCCACAGCATTTGTATGATTCTTTGTCCAGTTTTTCAAATCAGGATGAGGGCGGAATCATTATTTTCGGAATTGATGAAAAGCAGGATTATAAAGAAGTAGGAGTTTATGACCCACAGGACATACAAAAAAAGATAAATGAACAATGCCTGCAAATGGAGCCGATTGTCAGGCCGTTATTGACTGTTGCACAAAAAGATGGAAAGGCTTTTGTTTCAGCTGAAATCCCGGGCGTTGATTTGACGGATAGACCAGTGTTTTATAAAGGAAAAGGACGTTTGAAAGGCTCTTATACGCGTGTGGGCGATAGTGATGAACCAATGACAGAATATGAGGTTTATAGTTACGAAGCGTACAGAAAGAAGTACCAAGATGATATTCGCGGAGTGCAAAGGGCAACATTATCGTCGCTAAATAAAGAAAAGTTAGCATTATATATTGACTTACTTAAAAGCGGAAAACCCAATTTATCGAACATGGATGACGAAAGTATTTATGAGTTGATGAGTGTGACTAGAAATAATGAGATAACATTGAGTGCAACGATGATTTTTAGTCCATATCCGCAAGCGTATTTTCCACAGCTGTGCATTACTGCAATTGCTGTACCAGGAACAGAGATTGGATGCATTGGCGATTCAGGAGAGAGATTTTTAGACAATCAACGAATTGAAGGCAATATTTCAGAGATGCTTGATGAGGCAATTAGTTTTGTAAAAAGGAATATGAAGAATAAAACAATTATTAATCCAGAAACTGGAGTGCGCGAGGATCGGACAGATTATCCTATTACTGCAGTCAGGGAGGCAATTGTTAACGCATTGGTGCATCGCGATTATAGCATACATACAGAGGGTATGCCGATACAAATTATCATGTATGAAGACAGAATGGAGATAAAAAATCCAGGAGGTATATACGGAAGAATAAAAGTTGACCAGTTGGGTAAAATGCAGCCGGATACGAGAAATCCTGTATTGGCGTTAGCATTAGAAACATTACGTATTACAGAAAATAGATATTCCGGAATACCGACAATTCGCAGAGAAATGGAAAAGTTTCATCTTAGAGAACCGGAGTTCGCAGACGAGAGAGGCAGTTTTACAGTGACATTTTATAAGGCAGGAAATATCAGTAAAGAGGAGCCAGAACCAGAAGAAGCAAACAATCTTTTGGTATTCTGTAGAACACCACGTACAAGAAAAGAAATATGTGAATATCTGGGACTATCTTCTGTTACTTATGCTATTCAGACTCATGTTATGCCGTTGGTAGCAAGTGGAAAGATTAAAATGACAAATCCTGAGAAGCCAAAGAGTCCAAAACAGTTGTTTTATAGTGAGTAGGTTTGATTTAGAAGAAAACTAATGAGAAATCAAGATTATAAGAATAGGAGTGACAACGAATGAAAAACAAAAAATGGAAACAATTTGAAAAACTAACAGATCAATGTTACATGGATATGATTGGATCCGATAAGGATGGAATCTGTTGGGAAAAAGCATTTGAACTTTTGATGGAGATTGTCAGAGAAGAAAGACAGAAAGAACCGAACTGTTTTCAGGAAGTTTATATGCTGGATGAAGCGACAGATTATCAATATGATATTTCAGAATGGATTGAGGATTGTCTGGATGAAATTGATATGCGGGAACAGTATGATGTATTGCTTATGATGTGTGATACTTTGCTGAGTTTGTTTTCATGGCCAGACTACACAGGCTCTGATCTGAAATTCAGAAAAAGTTCTGTGTTAGAGGCTCTTGGAAGAAATAAAGAAGCAGTATCCTTCTGCTGCAAATGGTTTGAAAAGGAACCGGAGAATATTATGGCAGCGACAGCTTATGTCTATGCATTGATCGGGGCAAAAGAATATGAAGCAGCAGAAAAACTGATTCATCAGTTCATCATAGACGAATCAGAATGTCTTGAAGAAAATGAAATTATGTTCCGTGCCGCATCAAAGTATTATGGGACAATCGGGGACAAAACCAAAAAGAAACAGTTAGATAAAGTGTTAAAAGAATACGAAGCTTATGTGGACAAAATGATGGAAGAAGAATGGTTAGGCAGTGACGAAGATGGCTGGGAGGATGAAGAACTTCCGTTTGATTAAGATGTGTGGATGATATATGTATTTGCCGGATGAATAAAATAGCGCTTGCATTTCTGTTATGCACGTGTATAATGAAATTATTGTTGAAAACAATCAATCATCACGCAGGTGATGTGGATAATTGAAAAAGATATATCATACGACTGTAAGGATTGAGACAGCCGGCAGGATGATATTGGAAAACGGGGTGCTCGCACAGGCGGGCTGAGAGTAAGCAGATGCTTTAACCCAGAACCTGATTTGGATAATGCCAACGTAGGGAGATAATGAATCACAAGTGTGTTTTTTGTGTGCAGGAATCTTTGGTTGGGTTCCTGCATTTTTTATATGAAGAAGGAAAACAGCATGAACATCACAAGAGAACAGTTAAAATTATACGCTGTCACAGACCGCAGCTGGCTTGGCAGCGAGACACTATATGAACAGGTAGAGAAAGCGTTAAAAGGCGGCGTGACCTTAGTGCAGCTTCGGGAGAAAACTCTTGATGAGGCTGCTTTTGAGAAAGAAGGACAGGAGTTATTAGAACTTTGTCATCATTATAACGTGCCGCTTATCATCAATGACAACGTGGAACTTGCAAAAAAAATCCATGCAGACGGAGTTCACATCGGACAGTCTGATATGGAGATAAAAAATGCAAGAGAGCTTCTTGGAGCAGATAAGATTATCGGCGTGACAGCAAAGACGATAGAGCAGGCAAAAGCAGCAGAAGCTGCCGGAGCAGATTATCTTGGAAGTGGAGCAGTTTTTGGAACAAGCACGAAAGCAGATGCAAAACCGATGGAATTAGATTTGTTTCAGAAAATCTGTGAGAGTGTAACAATTCCGGTTGTTGCGATCGGAGGAATCAACGCAGACAATGTCCTTCGGCTGAAAGGCAGAAAGATGGCGGGAGCAGCAGTTGTCAGCGGCATTTTCGCATGTGAAGATATTGAAAAAGGAACAAGAGAACTACTTGAAAAAGTAGAAAGTATCATTTAATTAGGTAGGAACTGCAGAGCAGTTTTTATATACAGCGGCAGATTGGGGGCACCACCTTAGGTCGCTATACAAAATTAATGCAAAAGAAAGATTTTTCTTCGGAAAAACAAGGAGGATTGTATGTACACAGCATTAACAATCGCTGGAAGTGATTCCAGTGGAGGCGCCGGCATCCAGGCAGATATTAAGACTATGACCGCAAACCGCGTTTACGCGATGAGTGCGATCACGGCTTTGACTGCCCAGAATACGACCGGCGTAACAGATATTATGGAGGTAACTCCAAAGTTTTTGGCAGAGCAGCTGGATAGTATTTTTACGGATATCAATCCGGATGCAATTAAGACCGGGATGGTTTCATCAAGTGAACTGATCGAGACGATTGCGGACAAACTGACAGAATACCACGCAAAAAATATTGTAGTGGATCCTGTTATGGTGGCTACCAGCGGAGCAAGACTTATCAGCGAGGAAGCCATTGGAACATTGAAAAGTAAATTATTGCCTCTGGCAACTGTTATCACTCCAAATATCCCGGAAGCAGAAGTGCTTTCTGAGATGGAGATCAAAACAGAAGCAGATATGGAAAAAGCAGCAGAGACCATCTGTAACACCTTAGATTGTGCAGTTTTATTAAAGGGTGGACATCAGTTAAATGATGCCAATGATCTTCTTTTCCAGAAAGGGAAAGAGCCGGTATGGTTCCACGGAAAAAGAATTGACAATCCAAATACCCATGGAACAGGTTGTACCTTATCTTCCGCAATTGCATCAAATCTTGCAAAAGGAAGAGACTTGGAAACCTCTGTCAAGTATGCGAAAAACTATATTTCCGGCGCACTTGCCGATATGCTTGACCTTGGAAAAGGAAGCGGCCCTATGAATCATGCATTTGCAATCGAAGGAGAATATGAAAGATGAGTGAAAAAAGAACTTCCGTTTTTTCAAACGGTTTAATCTGGTTTGGGGCAGGAGTGTCTTTAGCTGAGATCCTGACCGGTACCTATTTCGCACCACTTGGTTTTGGAAGAGCAATGGCAGCAATTCTGCTCGGACACCTGATCGGCGGACTCATGATGTTTGCTGCAGGAATGATCGGGGCAAAAGAGCGGAAAAGTGCCATGGAAACTGTAAAAATGAGTTTCGGTGAGAAGGGAAGCCTTCTCTTTGCAGTATTAAACGTGCTGCAGCTTGTCGGCTGGACTGCTATCATGATCTATGATGGTGCACTCGCAGCAGACGGCCTATTACATAGCGGCATATGGATCTGGGCAATTGTGATCGGAATTTTGATCATAGTGTGGATCTTTATCGGACTGACCAATCTTGGAAAGTTAAATACCGTTGCAATGACCGCACTCTTTGTATTGTCACTGGTACTTTTTAAGGTGATCTTCTTTAATACAGATTTTGTAATGCCGATCGCAGTAAGTGATGATATGATGACTTTTGGAGCTGCGGTAGAGCTTGCAGTCGCAATGCCTCTTTCCTGGTTACCGCTTATCAGCGATTATACGAGAGAAGCAGAAAAACCATTCGCAGCAACCTTTACAAGTGTATTCGTATACAGCGTAGTCAGCATTTTTATGTACATGATCGGTATGGGAGCCGCTATTTTTACCGGCGAATACGATATCGCGCAGATTATGTTAAAGACAGGTCTTGGCGTTGTGGGATTACTGATCATTGTATTCTCAACCGTTACAACAACGTTCTTAGATGCTTATTCCGCAGGAGTTTCCTGTGTTTCCATTTCTTCTAAAATTCAGGAGAAATGGGCAGCGATCATTGTTACTGTGATCGGAACGATCGCAGCGATCGTTTATCCAATGGATAACATTACAAACTTCTTATATCTGATCGGATCTGTTTTTGCTCCGATGATCGCAGTGCAGATTGCAGATTACTTCATTTTGAAGAAAGCGGATTCTGAAAAAAATGCTTTCCAGTGGCGTAATCTGATCGTATGGCTTGCAGGATTTATTATTTACCGCATATTAATGCACGTAGATACTCCGCTTGGAAATACTCTGCCGGATATGGTGATCACAGTCGTTCTCTGCCTGATTGTGGAAAAGGTTGCAGAAGCAATGCGAAAATGAGGACGAAAGAATGAAAAAATCTAACTTAAAGAAATTAACAGTCACAGCAATTTTAGCAGCAGTAGCCGTAGTGGGAAGCTTATTTTCCTTCCCGGTATTCGGTTCAAAATGTGCACCGGTACAGCATATGGTAAATATTTTATGTGCAGTTACCGTAGGTCCTTGGTGGGCACTGGCACAGGCATTTATCGCATCTTTGATCCGTAACTTATTAGGACTTGGAAGCCCGCTTGCATTCCCGGGAAGTATGTGCGGTGCATTACTTGGCGGTCTGCTGTATAAATATGGAAAGAAACTTCCATTTGCTTACATTGGAGAAGTAGTGGGAACCGGTATTCTCGGCGGAATGCTTTCTTATCCGGTTGCATATCTTGTTATGGGAAACACAGCAGCAACATTGTTTATGTTCGTAGTGCCATTCCTCATCAGTACCTGTGGAGGAACAATCATTGCAATCATTATCACACTGCCATTAAAAAAATCAGGTATGCTCGGAAAAATGAAGGACAGTCTGGAAGAGTAGATGAAAGTTTTTCTGCGCACTCTTTAATTTCTTATAAAGGAAGAGAAAGATGCAAAGTAAGAAAGCCTGTCGGGATTTATGTCCCGGCAGGCTTTCTTTGCATGTGACATTATGAAAGGGTGTTCCCTTTTTTGCAACGGAGAATTCCAAGAAGCAGCAATACCGGAAAGATAATTCCTGCCAGAATACCCATTTTCAGGTTGTCTCCCAAAGAATCTGAAATCATTCCAACCAAGGTGGGACCTCCTGCACAACCCATATCTCCACCTAGTGCCAGTAATGCAAACATAGCTGTCCCACCTTTTGGCAAAGCTGCGGATGCTTTGCTGAATGTCCCTGGCCACATGATTCCTACTGAGAGCCCACAAACCGCACAGGCAATCAGATTTAATAACGGAGCCCGGAATAATGAAATCCCCAGATAGGATAAAATACATAGTAAACAACTATAAATCATAAAGTGATCTAAATTGATACGATCGCCATACTTGCCATAAAATAATCTTGAGGTTCCCATTAGAATCGCAAAAGCCATCGGTCCGGCTAAATCTCCTGCGGCTTTGGAAATTCCAAGTCCTTTTTCCGCAAAAGCCGAAGCCCATTGGCTTACTGCCTGTTCACTTGCCCCGGCACATATCATCATAATCAGTAAAATCCAAAAAACTTTCAGCCGGAACAATTCTTTTAATCCAAGACCGGTTTCGCCATCCTCAAGCAGAGGTGCAATTGGTACCTTTGCAAAAACAAAAGCATTTCCAATAGGAATGACTGCCCAGATAATAGCTAATATTTTCCAGTTATCTATACCCGCTGCATAGAAAAACAAAGTTGATAAAAGTACAACTCCGGCATGTCCCCAGCAATAAAAAGAATGGAGCAGGCTCATCGCTTTCTCTTTATTATCAGACGGGCAGGCCTCAACGACAGGACTGACCAGAACTTCCAGAAGTCCACCACCTATGGCATAAATCATTACTGCAATCAAAATTCCGATAAAGGGAACCGGTAAAATTTCAGGTAAAACTGTAAGAAGAAGTAATCCTGCCGCTGCAAGGGCATGAGCTGTGATCATGGATACCTGATAGCCTATTTTATCGATGAATCTGACAGAAAGAAGATCCACCAGTAATTGTATTCCAAAATTAAAAGTCACCAGTAAAGTGATCTGGGAAATCGGAACATGGTAGCTTTTCTGAAAAAATAAGAAAAGTAATGGTGTAAAATTGTTCACGACAGCCTGTACAATATAACCTACAAAACAGGCAGTGATCGTCTTATTATATTGGTTTCTCATTTGTCTTTATTCTCCTTTGACAAATGTGATTATATCGCAAAGATTGTGTGCAGTCATTGTACAAAATTGCATATTTATAGTACAATATGGTAAAAATTAGTATTTATAAGGAAATACATTATGGACTATTTTAAGATAACTACAGATGAAACACTGCGGGAAACGGTTCAGCATGGCAGTGAACGTTATCCTTTTGCATATTATCCTGAGGATATCTGGCAATTTGATTTTCACCGTATCGACTGGCACTGGCATCATGAGCTGGAATTTCTTTATGTTGCAGAAGGCACAGCAATCTGTTTTATCGGTACAAGCAAAGTAGAACTGCATAAAGGCTGCGGCATATTTATTAATAGTGGTGTGTTACACTGTTTTGAAGCACGATCCAGCACATTTACGCCTAATATTGTTTTTTCACCAACTCTGCTGGCATCCGAAAACAGCCTCATTTATGAAAAATATATTCTGCCGGTGATAAATTCAGCAGTAGAATATCAGATTTTTGATCCAAACAGTTCATCGGAAAGAAGTTCTTTACAGCTTATGTTACAGATTTTTGAACTTCAGGGAAATGGGCAGGATAATGAATTATGTACCATACAACTTCTGTTGCAGTTCTGGAATATGTTGTTTAAATATGGAGGCTTTAATTCTGATTCGGACAACCTCCAGCAGCTAAATCATAATCAGGCAAGACTGCAAATTATGATGCAGTATATACATGAACACTATGCGGAAGAAATTACACTGGAAATGATTGCGGCATCGGCATCTATCAGCAAAAGCGGAGCGTTACATATTTTTCAATCCGGCATACATTGTTCGCCGGTAGCGTATCTGATTCAATACAGGCTGGCACAGGCTGCCATACAACTTTATACTACTCAAAAATCGGTTGCCTCCATTGCAAATGAAACCGGATTTACAAGTGCCGGCTACTTTTGCCGGAAGTTCAGACAGTATTATAATAGAAGTCCGAAGGAATACAGAAAGAAAAAAACGGAAGAAAGTTCTTAAAGTTTGTTTTATAACTACACATTATAAAAAGCGTGTGTTATGATAAGGTCTAACGTGGAATAAGAAATAGATAATAAAAAAATGACAGAGAAAATCAGAACACTACATAAGAGAGACGAGGAATCATGAGTATTTCAGAAAAATATATAGCAGAGCTTTATAACAAAATACAGGAAGAGCGACCGATCATCCATTGTATTACCAATGCCGTGACAGTGAATGACTGTGCAAATATTTTACTGGCAGCGGGTGCATCGCCGACAATGGCACATCATCCGCTTGAGGTGGAAGAGATCACCGCGGGTACGAAAGCACTTGTCTGCAATTTTGGTGCAATTGCTGATTATGAGGCGATGGAAAAGGCAGGGAGAGTGGCAGATGAATTAGGACATGCCATTGTCATTGATCCTGTCGGGGTATCCGGTTCGAGTTATCGGAGAGAAAAGTGCCAGACATTGATCGAAAACATCCATCCAACCTGTATCCGTGGAAATTATTCGGAAATCCGGGCACTGATGGAGCATTGCAGTACGGTGACAGGTGTGGATTCCGGCGATAAAAACCTGGACACAGAGGCGATGCGGCAGTATGCAGACAAATATCATCTGATCATGATCGCTTCCGGGGAAAAAGATATTATCACAGATGGAACCGCCGTTTATATTTGTGAAAATGGGGATGCCAAAATGGCAAAGATCACAGGCAGCGGATGTATGTCTTCGGTTATGCTGGGGGCGTTTTTGGGAACAGAGCCTTCCGTGCAGAGTGCAGCAGCCTGTTGTGCGTTTGTTGGAATTGTAGGAGAACTTGCATCGGAAAAAACAGATGCATGTGGAGGTGGAACCATGACGTTCCGCAACTTTTTCATTGATGAAGTATCTTTGATGACACAGGAAAAAATGAGTAGATGTAAGGTGCACATATGATTACATTAAATGATTATCACATAATGTATACAAAGAAATGTTTGAATTAGATAAAAAATTCGTGAAATTTAAACTATTATACGAAGAAAAAGAATATGCTATTATAATCACACGACGTGCAGCCGAACAGCGATCGCAGAGATTGTTGTCCGGCTGCATTTTTGTCTGTGAAAAATAAAGGAAAAGAGGAGAATAAAATTATGCCAAAAACAAAATTACAGGAAGTCGTTTTTACCATTTTAATGGTATTTGTCATGGTTTACGTTATGATCTGTTACAACATTGCACTGAATATGGGAGGAATGAGCAACATCGTATTCTTAAATGCCTTTCATGAATTAGTGATCATGGGACCGATTGCATTTATTTTAGATTTCTTTTTATATGGAAGTCTTTCAAAAAAACTTGCATTCCGTATTGTGACACCGGGCGTGGATAAGCCGATCATGCTTATTTTAGCAATCTCATCCATCACCGTATGCCTGATGTGTCCGACGATGAGCTTTTTTGCTACTTTATTATTTAAGAGTGCAGGAAAAGAATTTATTGCAGTCTGGTTTCAGACAACTGCTTTGAACTTTCCGATGGCATTTTTCTGGCAGATCTTTTTTGCAGGACCGCTTGTCCGTGCTGTATTCGGAATGATTTTTAAGGAAAAAGAACCGCAGGTCATGAAAGAAGAAGCGGAATACTTAGAGGGCGGAGAAGCAAGATAATCCTTAAAAGGTAATACTATGTCCGGTATTTGGAAAAATAAGTGCGGCAGCGCAGTCAGTAACAAAAATGAAAACCCAAAACATATTCCATTTTTTTCGAAAATCCAGTGAAATATGATACCACCATTTTTGCAATATTTTTGAAAAAATGCAAACCCACAGAACGCCTGCAATGCCAAAACCTAACGCAGAAACCAGACAGATATACCCACGGAAATTAAGAAAATATCCGTTGTAATCCCAATAACGCAAATTCCACAAGAAATCAAGAAACCATCCGATCACAAGTTCTAAACCGGAGCCTAAAAGGGCAGAGAGGAAAAAGACAGTGACAGGGTGGTTTTTCTTATATTTTCCTGAAGAATCTGGCAATAATTCACGAGGGGATAATACAACCGAAAATAAAACTGCGCCAATCCCATAAACAGGCAGCCATGGACCGTAGAGAAAACCACGGTTTCGAAACGTTCCTTCTTTTAGAAGGAAAATCAGAACCTCCCACACATAACCGCAGACAGAGCCTGTGAAAAAGAAAAAAATCATTAGTGAAAGGACATTTTGTATTGTATTCTGCTCCGGTCTGCGGAGGCTGGTAAAATCCGGAAGGTGTTTTTGCTTTTTCATGGAATAAGTATGCTGCCTGAGAAGAAAATTATGTATGGAGTAATAAGAGAAATGTGAAATGAATAAGATGGCACACCGGACATTTGCTAAAATAGAAATAAGGAAAATGAATCAGAAATGGAAATCTCAAGTGAAAAACGGAGATGAAAAGTAGAAAGCGGAAGTATAAATCAGAAACGAAAATGAGAAATAGAAATCGAAAGTGAAAACCAGAAGTGGAGATCAGGAGCAAAAATGATTGACAGAGAAAACAGATCAGCGTATGATAAGAAACACTAATTTTCAGAATAATTTAAATAATACAATGCACGCTTGTGAATATTCTGTTGAATAAAAACAGGTTTTGGGAGATGCTTTGTGAGACATCAGGAGGGAAAAGAATGGATTTACAATTAGTGAAAATGAGTGAAAAATTCAAACCACAGCTTTTGGATATGATGGATGAATGGACGAAAACCGGGGAAAACATTATTCCATGGGCAATCCGGAAAGTCGATTATCATGATTTTGATGCTTATCTGAAAAGTCTGGAAGAATCGGAGCCAAAAGAGGGATATGTACCTGCATCCACTTTTTTCGCATATGACAGGGAACGCGATATTCTGGTTGGAGCAGTCGATATCAGACATTCCCTTAACGAAGCATTATTGTTAGATGGAGGCCATATCGGAGACGGTGTGCGTCCTTCGGAACGAAGGAAAGGATATGCAACAGCGATGATCGCATTAGCGTTAGACGAGTGCAGAAAGCTGGGAATTGAAAAGGTACTTATGGTATGTAATAAGGAAAATACCGGTTCAGCAAAAAGTATCCAGAACAACGGAGGAGTTCTGGAAAATGAGATAAACGTAGAAGGTGAGACGGTACAGCGTTACTGGATACAGCTGTAGAGGTTACAATCAACTTAAAAATTTGCGTGCCAATTAAGCAAAACTATGCTACAATGAAACGAGCGATAATTTCATTTGCAGATTCAGATAAAATGGAACTATCAAAAATGCTGTTCTGACAAAAATCAGGACATTACAGAAATGAAAATACAGGAGGACAAAGGGCTGACTATGGAAAATATTTTTTCCCAGGAAAAAGTAATCGTCATTGACTTCGGCGGTCAGTACAACCAGCTGGTTGCAAGACGTGTCAGAGAATGTAACGTTTACTGTGAAATCTATTCCTATCGAACAGACATTGAGCAGATCAAAGCCATGAATCCAAAGGGAATCATTTTGACCGGAGGACCAAACAGCTGCTACGAGCCGGATTCACCAACCTATACCAAAGAATTATTTGAACTTGGTATTCCGGTTTTGGGACTTTGCTATGGTGCACAGTTAATGATGCATGTGTTAGGCGGTAAAGTTGAGAAGGCACCGGTGCGTGAGTATGGTAAAACAGAAGTAATGGTGGATACAACTTCTCCATTATTTGGAAATGTGGCACCGACGACCATCTGCTGGATGAGCCACTTTGATTATATTTCAAAACCAGCACTAGGTTTTAACATTGTTGCACACACGGCAGACTGCCCGGTTGCAGCAGCAGAAAACAGAGAAAAAAATTTATATGCGATCCAGTTCCACCCGGAAGTACTGCACACCGAAGAGGGAAGCAAAATGCTCCACAACTTCGTAAGAGGCGTGTGTGGATGCGCCGGAACATGGAGAATGGATTCTTTCGTTGAGAGTACGATCAAGGATATCCGAGAAAAAGTCGGTGATGGAAAAGTACTTCTTGCATTATCCGGTGGTGTTGATTCCTCCGTTGCAGCGGGACTTTTATCTAGAGCCATTGGAAAGCAGCTCACCTGCGTATTCGTTGACCATGGTCTTCTCCGCAAAAATGAGGGAGATGAAGTCGAGAGCGTATTCGGACCAAACGGTCAGTTTGACTTGAACTTCATCCGTGTCAATGCACAGGAGAGATACTACAACAAACTTGCAGGCGTTACAGAGCCTGAGCAGAAACGTAAAATCATCGGAGAGGAATTTATCCGTGTATTCGAAGAGGAAGCAAAGAAGATCGGAGCGGTTGACTTCCTTGCACAGGGAACCATCTATCCAGACGTAGTGGAAAGTGGACTTGGCGGTGAATCCGCAGTGATCAAATCCCACCACAACGTAGGAGGACTTCCTGATTTTGTTGATTTCAAAGAGATCATCGAGCCACTCCGCAACTTATTCAAGGACGAAGTCCGCAAAGCAGGTCTTGAACTTGGCATTCCGGAGAATCTTGTTTTCCGTCAGCCATTCCCGGGTCCTGGACTTGGAATCCGTATCATCGGTGAAGTGAATGCAGACAAAGTCCGCATTGTACAGGATGCCGACTACATCTACCGCGATGAGGTGGACAAAGCAGTTGCCGCCTACAAAAAAGAGCACGGCAAAAATCCATCCTGGATGCCAAACCAGTACTTTGCAGCCCTTACCAACATGCGTTCCGTTGGTGTTATGGGTGATGAGAGAACTTACGACTACGCAGTTGCACTGCGTGCAGTCAATACGGTTGATTTCATGACAGCCGAGTCTGCCGAGATTCCGTTTGCAGTACTTCAGACGGTTATGAGCAGAATTATCAATGAGGTGCGTGGGGTGAATAGAGTATTCTATGATCTGACGAGTAAGCCACCGGGAACGATTGAGTTTGAGTAATTTTATTCCTGGGGCAAAGCTTTTATCCTCATTTGGGGCAAAACCTTTAGCCTGTGAACTGAATGAAATTTGTGGCAAAACACGAAGCAAATATGTATAAGAGAACGACTTTGTTGGTTCGGAGTTCCTTCCGGACTGGCAAGGTCGTTTTTGCGTTCTACAGTGTAGATGTGGAGAAAAGCCTGTGTATATGCGGTTTGTAGCGACATCGGTAACGATGTCCGAGAGAAGAACCGGGGAACCTGTAGTAATTATATGCGATATTAGCGTTAAGGTGTTGCGAGGAAATCTGTGTCGAGATTTGGAGAGCCGAAACCGGTGGAGAGGATAAAGGTTTTGCCCCAAAAGACGATAAAGAAGGTTGCCTCGAAACATAGAGTATTTCATAATATGTGTTTTTGGGAGAATCAAAATCTACAGGGAAGCTAGTATTCATGCGGGTTTAAGAAATTCTACGGTTTCCCCAAAAGCCATTGTTGAAAATAAGAATGTTCTAAAAATCATTTTTGGGAAAGCTTTTTGGGAAGAATCTGTTTTTGGGAGGATGTAGTATGCGTAAGAAAGGATACAAAGGACGGTGCGAAAAGAAGAATTTAAGTAAGAGTATGGATGTGTGTAGAAGCTATGATGCAATACAATCAGTATATGCAGACATACTACAGCAGGATGAGAATATACAGGAAATCAGATGTAATGTTCTGCTGGATGGCTTATCCGAAGGAGACTAGCAAAACCTGCATAAACGTCACTATTATCTTGTACAAAACAACCTACATTTACTTGTTTTCCTTTTTCACCAAATGACGAAAACCAATGTTCATGCGAATGTCCACAAAGGTACAATGCAAGACTGATTATCATTGATATGAAACAGTACCTATCAAGTATCGTGCAGGGTTATGGTTATAAGAATGTGAAGGAGTTTTTGACTGAATACAGAGCTTCCAAAGCAGGGTATAGTGATTATCAATCGGCAGTTGTAAAGTGGGAACAGCAGACTGGAAATAAGGCAGAGTCAGACAGCCTAAAAGCAAAGTTGCAAAGAAAGCAACAGGAAGCAAAGGAACTGAATAGGCACAATAAGCATCAGAAAAAGTACAGTAGAGATGTTAGGTAATGTAGGAAGTGGAGCAGGAAACTGCTCCCTTTTGTAATACAATAGGACTTTGATTCAGTAAATAATTTGATGAAGCTAAAGAGAACCTAAAATTATATTGACTTATATAGATGAACGATATATACTATAGGTAACCGATATATAGACTATCTACATAAGGAGGTTAGATATGGCTGTTGATAAGGCATTAATTTCTGGAAGTATGACAATGCTTCTACTCAGATTACTTGCAGAAAAAGATATGTATGGTTACGAGATGATTGATACTCTGCGTAAAAAATCCTGTAATGTGTTTGAATTGAAAGCAGGAACATTGTATCCTTTATTACATGGTTTAGAAGGAAAAGGATTGCTTAAGGTATATGAGCAGGAATATGTTGGTAAGACGAGGAAGTATTATAGCATCACGAAAGAGGGAAGAGCATTGCTGGAAACAAAGAAAGCAGAATGGAGTGAATATCAATCTGCTGTAGCCAACGTTCTTGCAATGGGGGTGTAGATATGGAAAAATATTTGGAAAAACTGTTATTGCAAATTCGTTGTAAAAAAGCAAGACCATATATTGCCGAGGAGATAAGGGGACATATTGAAAGTCAGATAGAAGACAATATTGCTGATGGAATGTCATATGAAGAAGCAGAAAAAAATGCTGTTGCAGATATGGGTGATCCAGTTACGGTTGGTATTTCATTAGATAAAATTCATAAGCCCCAGATTGCTTGGAAATTACTTGTTATTGTAGGAATATTGAGCCTACTAGGAATTTTGCTACAGCAGTCTATATTTTATCAAAGTGGATATAGTAATTTGGAACCGTTTATGCAGGAGATGTATCAACTTGAGACGGAAAGTTTTGTTTATTCTGTTTTTATTGGTTTTGTCTTAATGTGTGGGATTTATTTTATTGATTATACTGTAATTGCAAAATACTCCAAGATAATAGGTTTATTCATAATTACTATGGGGATTTTGCTTTTGGCCGGTTTCTTTGGTGGTGATATTAATGGAGTACGGTATAGTATCGGATTTGGAATGTTCAGAATCTCTGCTACTTCGCTGATGATGTTTTATGTACCAATTTATGGAGCAATTTTATATAAATATAGAGATGGTAGTTTTTCTGCATTGTTAAAGTCGATTGTTTGTCTGATTATTCCTGTTTTTATCACTTTTCGAATGCCGAATCTTATTGTTGCGATAATTATGATGATTAGTATGTTGATTCAGCTTACGGTGGCTATTCTAAAGGGGTGGTTCAAAATATCGGTAAAAAAGACAATTGTTAGTCTGTGGGCAGTTTTCATGTTTTTACCTATTATGTTGTTGTTTGTGATGTATACATTTCATTTGTTGGCAGAGTATCAGGAAGCAAGGATTCGCTCCTTTTTTTCTGTTTCAGGAGAAGGATTTTATCTTACTTCAATACTAAGAACATTTAGCAAAGACATTTTGTTTGTAGGTAATAGCGGAAATGATGTGATTGGCAGTCTGCCGGAGTTTAATAGTGATTACATTTTTTCTTATATTCTCAATAGCTATGGAAGTATTGCCGGAATCGCTGTTGTTGCTGTCTTGGCAGCACTTGTAATGTTTATTTTTGGTGCTTCTGTTAAACAAAAAAATGAACTTGGCATGGTTATGGGTTTCGGTTGTGGAATGATAATCCTATTAAATATTTTATTAAACTTGTTAGGTGCTTTGGGGATAATTCCACCAGCATCCTCCTTCTTGCCATTTTTATCCATTGGCAGAAGTAATATTTTATTGTGCTATGCATTGGTAGGAATTATTATGAGTATTTACAGGTATAAGGACGTGTATCCTAAAAAAATCAGAGCATCACAGTTTTCGTTTCAGAAAACAATAAATATATAACGTGAAGATGGATTAGTGGCTTGACCTTTCTGTAGTCAATAGTTATAATTTGTTTCATGGCAACACTTTGGCAACAGAAAATCAGTAAGCCAAAATAAAATGTGCAAATGAGGTAAAATATCAGCAGATTTTAAATAAAACTTAAACAAAATAGTTTAAGTCAAAGCGACAACTTGCCGAGTTTGAATAGCGGATATTCCTAGGGCAAAGCTTTTATCCTCATTTTTGGCAAAACCTTTAGCCTGTGAACTGAATGAAATTTGTGGCAAAACACGAAGCAAATATGTATAAGAGAACGACTTTGTTGGTTCGGAGTTCCTTCCGGACTGGCAAGGTCGTTTTTGCGTTCTACAGTGTAGATGTGGAGAAAAGCCTGTGTATATGCGGTTTGTAGCGACATCGGTAACGATGTCCGAGAGAAGAACCGGGGAACCTGTAGTAATTATATGCGATATTAGCGTTAAGGTGTTGCGAGGAAATCTGTGTCGAGATTTGGAGAGCCGAAACCGGTGGAGAGGATAAAAGTTTTGCCCCAAAAGACGATAAGGAAGGTTGCCTCGAAACAATATTTATTCCTAGGGCAAAGCTTTTATCCTCATTTTTGGCAAAACCTTTAGCCTGTGAACTGAATGAAATTTGTGGCAAAACACGAAGCAAATATGTATAAGAGAACGACTTTGTTGGTTCGGAGTTCCTTCCGGACTGGCAAGGTCGTTTTTGCGTTCTACAGTGTAGATGTGGAGAAAAGCCTGTGTATATGCGGTTTGTAGCGACATCGGTAACGATGTCCGAGAGAAGAACCGGGGAACCTGTAGTAATTATATGCGATATTAGCGTTAAGGTGTTGCGAGGAAATCTGTGTCGAGATTTGGAGAGCCGAAACCGATGGAGAGGATAAAGGTTTTGCCCCAAAAGACGATAAAGAAGGTTGCCTCGAGACAGGACTAAAATGCCGAAAGCCTGTATTTATGCGGGTTTCCGGCATTTGTTTTATCAAATGGCTCTAGTTTGGCTCTATTTGTGGGGAGAGTAATTGATGCAAATGTAATTATTCAGAAGAATGAAAAGGAAAAAATGATATGAAGAAATGCAAACTTCTTTTATTTGATTTAGACGGAACTTTATTACAGAGTGACAAAACAATATCAACCAGAACATTATCAGCTCTAAAAAAATGCAGGGGAAATGATATATTGATAGGTGTTTCCACCTCCAGAAGTGAGCAAAACTCTTTGGTATTTTTAAATGAATTGATGCCCGATATTTTAATATCGAGTGGAGGTGCATTAGTAAAATACAAAACAGAATATATTTATAGGGCAGAATTTTCCGAAGAAGAAACGAATGTGATGATTGACATGGCAAGAAATATTTGTGGAAATGATTGCGAAATTACGATAGACACAATAGATGCACATTATTGGAATTATAAAATAGATCCTAAGAAGTTAGATAAGAGTTGGGGAGATAGTATTTATACAGATTTTTCAGATTTTAACGAATGTTCATTAAAAATGTGTGTTGAGATATTTAATCAAGATAAGGCAGATAAGCTGACTCGAAGTCTCTCTGATTGTGATTGTATTCGTTTCTCTGATGGATTTTGGTACAAGTTTACAAAAAAGAATGTGACGAAAGAAAACGCAATTATGAAGATTACGGAAGTATGTGGATTTAGTACAGATTCAATTATTGCATTTGGAGATGATTATGCAGATATCGGAATGCTTGAATTATGTGGAACAGGTGTTGCAATGGGGAATGCGATTGATGAGGTAAAAGAGAGAGCTGATATTGTAATTGGTTCAAATGATGAAGATGGTATTGCGGGTTTTATTGAAAATGAAATATTATAGATATGTACATGGAGAGGAAATATGGTGGAAGTAAAATTTTATGATACGGTTAATGATGAACTATTGAAATTTGCAGTGATTATCTCACAGAGTAACGGCAAGTGGGTATTTTGCAAGCATAAAGAAAGAGATACATATGAAGTGCCGGGAGGGCATAGAGAAGATGGTGAGGATATTCTTGAAACAGCCAAACGAGAACTATATGAAGAAACAGGAGCAATAACTTTTGATATTACTCCAATTTGTATATATTCTGTGACTGCACCAGATAATTTCGATGGAATGGAGACTTTTGGAAAATTATTCTTCTCAGATATATATACATTTGAAAAAGAGCTTCACAGTGAAATTGAAAAAATAGCAATTATGGATGAACTACCGATTAATTGGACTTATCCGGAAATTCAACCCAAACTGCTGGAAGAAGCAAGGAAAAGAGGATTTCTGCCCAAGAAGGAAGAAATAAAATGGCTGTTTTTTGATGTTGGCTCGACGTTGGTTGATGAAAGCAAAGTTTATGAAGACAGGATGAAAAGGATAGCGGATTTATCAGGTTTAACTTACGAGCAAATTAATAAATATGCCATGTCGTTTTATAAAGAAAACAAAAAAGGAGACTTAGAGGTAGCAAGGCAATTGGGCGTGAAACTACCTAAATGGGAATCGCAATACGAAAGGCTGTATACAGATACCAAAGATTGTCTGAAAAAGTTAAGTAGAATTTATAAAATTGGTGTAATTGCAAACCAATCACTAGGAACTTCTGAGAGATTAGAAAATCTAGGAGTACGAAAATATCTTGATTTGATCATCGCATCAGCAGAAGAAGGTGTTTCAAAACCAGATAGGCGAATATTTGAAATTGCATTGGAAAGAAGCCGTTGCAGACCAGAGAATGCAGTTATGATTGGTGACCGTATTGATAATGATATTGTACCTGCAAAACAGTTGGGTATGAAAACTATATGGGTAAAACAGGGATTTGGAAGTTTGTGGAATATAACAGATGAGAGTGAAAAAGCTGATATTGAAATTAATAACTTATCTGATATATTAAAATATTTATAGGGAATGAGTCTATGAAATAAGATTCAAATTACAATTGTTCTTGCAGAACATATGATATATATGCTAGGGTACTCTTTAAGGAAAGTACCCATGACAGGGCGTTAAGCATCTGGGGGCACTTGCTTAGTACCGATGACGGCTTATGAGATCATTTCGATTTTCATTGGGATATTAGCATTGCTGATGTCCTTTGGTAGCTTGATTGTAGCGTTGCTTGCCTTTCTCGATAAAGAGAAAAGATCTTCGAGGAAGATCAGGCGAAAATAAAAATGCCTATCCTGTCTGCCAACAGGATAGGCGGTGTCCTTAAGGACATTCATTAACCTAAACTCGGAGCATCCACCTTTGGAGTGGGTGCTTTCTGTTTAATTAGATATTATCATCTTATGTTTGATAATTCAAGAGGTTTCACTAATTTGGATAATTTTTTACAGTAAGGCGGTCAGGGCCTTTTTTGACAACCATATTGTCATCAAGCAGGTGTTGCTTGATTTCTTCGATATTTTCATTGATATGTTGCAAACTGTCAGCATACTCTTCTTCTGAATATTCATCTTTAGCATTTAGCATATTTTCACGAATTTCCAAAGCTTTCATATAGGTACAGAGTTTTTTATTGATGAGGTTGTTCTTAAAGGACAGCTTAACAGTAGCAGGATTGAAATTGCCATCATCGTCTTTATCTGCCTCAAATTTCATATCGATCTGGTCATCCAGTTTAAACAGTAATGATAATACATCAGAAACTGTTTCTATATCAAAATCCATGAAAATGTTAATGCTGATGCCTAGTGCATTGGCAATCTTTAAAAGCTGGTCAGGCTTTGGATTACGGATTCCGTATTCATATTTCTTTATTGTTGCAGAGTTTATGCCGGACAATTGACCAAGCGTTTCCTGTGATATTCCACGCATATTGCGAAAGTATTTAATCTTTTCTCCAGTGGTCATAAAAAATGCTCCTTTATGATTTGTTACCCCTATTTTATCACAATGGACACATTTGTGTATAAAAATTTGGTTAAATTGCTTGACAGACACAAATGTATACCATATAATACGGATAAACAAGGTCACAAAAGTGTACCAAAATAAAATAGGAAGGAGAACACAATATGGAGAATACGATGAAGATGTATGTAACAGCAGATGAAGCTGCACAGATTCTTGGAGTATCAAGAGGATATGCTTACAAAATCATTCGTGGTCTTAATAATGAATTAAAAGAAAAAGGCTATCGAGTGATTTCAGGCAAGGTACCTACAAAGTATTTTGAAGAAAAGTTTTATGGTATGGCAGTTGGTTAATGGAGAGGAGATGATGATATGCCAGCTACAAGAGATGGTAAAACATGGCGCAGCCAGTTCTATTATGAGGACTGGCAGGGTGTACGCCATAAAAAGAACAAAAGAGGCTTTAAGACAAAGGCAGAAGCAGAGGAGTGGGAGCGTAACTTCCGGCAACAGCAGAGAAAAGATTGGGATATTAACTTTGAGAATTTTGTTAAAATCTATTTCTCTGATGTGGAGAATCGGCTTAGAGAAAGCACAATCAAAAATAAAAGATATGTGTTTGATTTGAAAGTTACACCTTATTTCAAAAAGAAAAAGATGTGTGAGATTAAGAATTCAGATATCCGGGCTTGGCAGAATGAATTGATTAAGCAGGAGTACGCACCAACTTATCTTAAAAGTATTAATAACCAGTTAGCAGCACTTTTCAATTATGCGGTCAGATATTATGATCTGAAAGATAATCCTTGCAGGAAAGCAGGAAGTATCGGGAAAAGCAAGGCTGATGATATGGAGTTCTGGACAAAACAGGAGTTTAAGCAGTTTCTTTCGTCTATGGATAAGAAACCAGAGGCGAGAATGGCATTTATGCTTTTGTATTGGACCGAAATGCGTATAGGAGAATTGCTAGCACTCACTTATGAAGATATTGATTTGGAAAAACGAATTATAAGCATTTCCAAATCATATCAGAGATTGGATGGAAAGGATGTAATTACACTACCTAAGACACCAAAGAGCAATCGTAAGATTACTATTCCACCATTTCTGGTAGAAGAATTAAAAGAATATTGCAGTCATTTATATGGAATTATGCCAAATGAAAGAATGTTCCGGTTTACAAAATCTTATATGGAGCATGAGATTGTACGAGGCATAAAGGAAACAGGAGTTAAGAGAATCCGTATTCATGATTTGCGTCACAGCCACGCATCGCTTCTGGTGGAACTTGGATTTCAGCCTTTGGCAATAGCGGAGCGGCTGGGACATGAAAAAATAGAAACAACATTAAATACTTATTCACATTTATACCCTAATAAGCAGGCAGAACTGGCAGATAGACTAGAACTGGAGAATGAGGAGGACGAGTTATGAGCGGAGTACACAAACATCCAACAATCAGCTTTCGAGTATCGGACAGAGAGAGGGAAATGATTGAAGCCAAGATACTTGCAAGCGGTATGCAGAAGAAAGATTATTTTGTACGTTCCTGCATTTATAACAGAATATGTGTTGTAGGCAAGAAAGAGGTAATTTACAAGCTTGTAGAGGAATTACAGAATATGCAGACAAATATTTCTGTACTTGTAAAGCAACTGGAACAGAAGGAGGTAACGCTAACGGCTGATGGTCTGGCAGATATGCGAAATGACTGTATGGATATATTACAGGCGATTATTGCAATGCTGGATGGTGCAAAGTATCTCTGGCAGGGAGTACAAGTTGATAAAGAAAAAAGTCCTGACAGCGGCAACTGTTAGGACTTGCGGTAACAAAAGAAGACCTCTGTTACACATATAAATACAACTAGAGTATAGCAGAGGTTCTTCTAAGGAGCAAATAAAAGATTGGAAAATGGAGGACTTTTATGGAGGAACAGAAGACAGAATTAAAGATGATACGGATGTCGGAGGTTGAGTCACAGGAAGTGAAATGGCTGTGGTATCCGTTTATACCATATGGGAAGCTGACAATTATTCAGGGAGATCCGGGTGATGGAAAGACCACATTGGTGTTAAACATAGCAGCAAAGCTGTCAAAGGGAGAATGTCTCGACAGTGATATGGATGTGCAGGAGCCGGTAAATGTCATTTATCAGACAGCAGAGGATGGACTGGCAGATACAGTAAAGCCGAGGCTTGAAATTGCCGGGGCGGACTGTGAAAAGATACTGGTTATTGATGAAAGTGATAAATCTTTATCTATGGCAGATGAAAGACTGGAAGAGGCGCTTGCTAAGACTGAGGCAAAAGTATTGATATTAGACCCGATACAGGCGTATCTCGGTGGTGGTATGGATATGAACCGGGCAAATGAGGCAAGAGATATGACAAAGAAGCTGAGAGCATTAGCAGAGAAATACCAGTGTGCAATTCTTCTTATTGGTCATATGAATAAGGCATCGGGGAATAAAGCAGCATACAGGGGCATGGGTTCCGTTGACTTCTTTGCTGTGGCGAGGAGTGTGCTTCTGGTCGGCAGAATAGAGGGAGAACCTAATACAAGAGCAGTTGTTCAGATAAAGAATAATCTTGCGGCATTTGGACATCCAAAGGCATTTATGCTATCAGAAATGGGCTTTCATTGGTTGGGAGATTATGAGATTACCGCAGATGAAGTACTTGGCGGTATTGCACCAAAGGCAAATAAACTGGAACAGGCAAAGCAAATGCTTCGTGAATTGGCAGAAACAACTAATATGGTGCAGAGTAATGAAGTTTTTGAAATGGCTGATGAACAGGGCGTTTCAAAGAGAACATTGGAAAATGCAAAGAAAGAATTGGGCATCCGGGCAAAGAAAATCAATAACTCGTGGTATTGGGAATTGGATACAGTAAAACAGAGATAGGGTAAGAACGCAACATTGCAGGCTATATAGAAATTGCGGAGATAAACTTTGCAAGGTTGCAAAGCATATAGACTTTGCAGTGTTGCGGTCTTGAATGAATTAGGAAAGGGATGGTGGATTGATATGAAAAATGTACAGATTTCAGAAGAACTTTTCGTTGCGATAATGAGATATTTTATGTTGGAACAGGAGGAACTGTTGCCTCAGATAAAACAGGGGCTGGAGAAGAAGCTGGACGCAATGGTAATGAGAGAATTGTATACAAAATATAAGACTGCACTAACGGAAGAAGAAAAGGAAAAGGCTCGAAAAGAATATTTGGATAGACGAGGTGTGCCGGAGAGTTTTCGGTGGTAGTTTTTCTTAAACATATATAACGGTTGCGTGTCACGCTTCCGTTAGAATGGATAAGGAAAATGTGGTGTGCTTGACATAGTGGAGGCTTGTGTACATTGACTGCCGCAGGCAGAAAAGCTCCCGGCAGGGCGCAAAACCTGACTTGTCAGGTTGCATTTTTGATGGCGTAGCTGTCAAAAGTGCTTTTGCGTTACTTTCGACGAAAGTAACAAAGCCTGCGCCGTATTCGGCGCTAATATGACAGATAAAAGAAAGGGGAAGATTGCCTATGGAGAGAACGATAAGTGCAATGATTGGTAAAGGTTCTGTGAACCATAATACCAGAGCATTTACAGCTAAGAATGTAGATAAAAACAGAAGTGCTGATAATGTGGAATTTTGCCAGGAAGATATTAAGCAGGTTTATCATAAATTGTTTGATGAAGCACGGGAACGATATAATGCAAAACAGAAACGGAAAGATCGCATGATTGATAATTACTATGAAAAAATCAGGAGGGGCAAGCAGGAAAAGTTATTTCATGAAGTGATATTTCAAATCGGAAATAAAGATGATATGAATGCCAGAAGTGAAGATGGATTGTTGGCAAAAAGGATTTTAACGGAATTTATGGATGAGTTCCAAGCTAGAAATCCGAACTTGTATGTATTCTCGGCACATTTGCATATGGATGAAGAAACACCGCATCTGCACATTGATTTTGTACCATATATTACAGGAAGTAAGCGAGGTCTTGATACAAGGGTATCATTAAAATCTGCATTGGCGGCAGAAGGCTTCACTGGTGGTACCAGAGGTGCTACCGAATTAAATCAGTGGATTGCATCAGAGAAGCAGGAACTTGCTACAGTCATGGAGCGATATGGTGTGGAATGGCTGCAAAAGGGTACACATGAGAAGCATTTGTCAGTGCTTGAATTTGAAAAGAAAGAGCGAGCAAGGGAAGTGGCTGAATTGGATAGCCAGAAGCGGGAAATGTCTTCGGTGGTTGCACAGCTTGGAGAAGAGGTTTCTGTAAAGAAACAGGAATTAAAGAATGCTACTGCTGAAAAAGAACTGGCAGAAGAGGCTACGCAAAGGGCAAAAGAAGAAGGGGCTGTGGCACAACAGGAGAAGGAAGTATTGCTTGCAAGTAATCAAGATTTGAGGATGGAAAATGCAAGGCTTGAGAGTCGCAAAGATAGACTTCGTATGGATAATCATGATTTGAAGCAGAAGCAGTTACAGTTGCAGACCGATAATGAAGAACTGGAACAAAGGAATGAAGATTTACAATATAAGAATAGTAAATTGAAGAATGTGAATGATCAGTTATCTGCTGACAATCACACTCTGGAGCAAAGGAATGATTCATTGAAATCTGATAATCAGGTATTAAGACAGAAATACAATGATTTGCAACAGAATAATGTTCAACTTGAAAAGCAACAGAATGAGCTTAAGAGCCATATAGAGCAGATGGTGCAGTCGGAGCAATTATTGCAGCGTGATGTAAGGAAGTATGATGAAGCACCGGAATGGCAGTTGCCGGAACCGGGAGCATTTGCAAGTGCTAAGTCATTTCGGGATAAGGTAGTCATGCCATTTGTGAATAAGCTTAAAACACTGATAAAGAATCTGACAATCCAGTGTGTAAGGCTAAAAGAGGAAGTAATACAGCTTCGAAAGGAAAAGAAGAGATTGTCAGATGATGTGGAGTTTTACAAGGGCAAGATTAAGAATATGAGTGATAGGACAGAGCTGTTGCAGGAAAAGGCTGATGATCTGGAGCGTGTGAAGAGATATGCCGGTGCAGAGCAGATTGATACGATTATTCGTAAGGTAAAGGTACAGGAGCGTACAGAACAGCAGATAAGGCGATATGACAAGTCTTATGGGACAAGATAATGGGAAGGATGGATTGATGATATGAAAGATAATCGAATAGATAATATTGTGGAATGTGCTTATAACATGGATAACGGCTATGTTGAGGTGTGGTTTACAGATGGAAATATGCTTCGGATAAAGTGCGAAGAAGTGGAGGCTGCTCTGAGGACGACAGAGCAGTCGCTGGCGAAGCTGTACAAATTGTTGGATAATAAGCCGATAGAGTATGTGGCAATGGCTTTATCCGGGGAAATGCAGGCATATTGTGATATTGAGGATGAAATGGTTAAGGGGATGTTTGGGACGATTGTGCAGGGGTATTTGAAGAAGGGGTACAATCGGGCTACGGCGGAGATGATGGCGAGGGAGTTTTTTAGGTATGAGAGTTGAAAACAAAATACAAGAAAAAACACAAGAAAACATTGACAAAACACAAGAAAATAGTATAATTACAAGAAGGAGGTGGCAAAAATGACAAAAAGCCAAGTTATAAGACAAAAAATAGTTGATTTTATATCAGATGGGAATAGACATTCAGTACAAGAAATGAAAGAATATTTGCAAAAATGTGATATTGGGGAGTATTCGGAAGGACAATTTGCTGGTGTAATAAATAATTTGCAAAAAAATGGAACAATTGATAAAGTGGAAAGAGGTGTTTATATAGTGACAGATAAAGATAATTCTAATCAAAAAAAATGCTTTGTTGTATCGCCTATTGGTGATGAAAATAGTGATATACGAAAAAATGCAGATCAATTATTTAATCATATTATAAAGCCAGTATGTGAAAATTGTGGATTTAAAGCAATAAGGATTGATTATGAGAATACACCCGATTCTATAACTCAAGGAATTTTAGATTGTTTGGACAGGTATGATTTGGTTATTGCTGACATGACAGGACATAATCCGAATGTTTTTTTTGAGATTGGTTATCGTACGGCTAAAGGAAAACCAATAATACATTTAAAACGAAAAGGGGAAAAAATACCATTTGATGTGTCGTCAATTAGAACCTTTGAATATGATTTGACAGATTTGGATATTGTTGCGGAAACACGGGAAAGATTAGAAAAGGCAATAGGTAGTTTTGTATATGAAGATAGTATAGAAGACGAAGATGATAATGACATAGTGGAAGGAAATAGCAGAATAGTCTCTGTCCTAAATGAAATTATTTACAAAATTGATTCTCTTAGTGAAGAGGTTAAGAAGAAAGATCAAGAAAATATAAAAGCTGTTATTGAAACATATAGCGGCATGGCACAAGCTAGCGATAGCATAGAAACACAGATGCTTAAAATATTATTGCCGGAATTAATAAGAAATCCTCAGGCAGCAGATTCATTAATTAAATTGAGTGAAAAATTCAAGGAGTAGGAATTTTATGAAAGAATACTATTTATTTTTAGATGAATCAAAGAACACGCCACCAAGTGTATTGTTCTCATTAGGAGGATGTGCTATAGAAAGGCAACTGTATGAAAATAAAATATGTCCATTTATTAAAAAGATGAAGGAAGAAATTTTTGATGACGAGGATATTATCTTACATGAAACAGAAATTAGAAGTGCAAGTAAAGAAATATATAAGCCAATGCGAAAAAAAGAAGTACGAGATAAATTTTGGAAGTATATGGGAGATGTTTTTGATCCAAATGATATAACTGTATTTACTGCAGTGATTAATCCGGATGAATATAAGAATAAATATGATAGTTCGTTTTTGAATAATGAATATTTAGTCTGTCTTGAGATTATTCTGGAAAATTTTGCTCATTTTTTAGAAAAGAAAAAAGCAATTGGGATTGTATATTTAGAGTCTCAAAATTCGAAAGCGGATAATCGTTTACATAATTATTACCAACAATTGGTTAAACGAGGGACAAGATGTATGAGTAATCATGCTATAAGAACACAAATTTCAACCTTTAATTTTTATCAAAAAAGTGATTTGAATATAGGATTGCAAATTGCAGATTTTATTCCAAATACAATGAAGAAATATGCATATGGATTGAAAAATAGAGAGCCATCAATAGAAAAGCAAATAGCTAATTGCTTATATGATGGATTTGTAGGAGACTATGGAACATTTGGACTGAAAAAATTAGATTGAAGGTAAATTGAAAAAAATGTTGACATGCGTTATAAAGTAGGTTATTATTAATTTGCAAAAGCAATGGCGATAGCTGTGGACTTTTGCTATTCTTATATTAGTTGGACGATAGCCATTCTTTTGTAGGAATAAATATACAGAAATAGAATATTATAAAGAAAGGGGTCGCATGAATATGAGGCTTCTTTGGAACAGAAAAGGTAGCTTGTAATGAATTTGACGATAGTCGATTCCTCATTACAAGCTATTTTTCTATTGTATTTATGAAAAAAATTTGGCTCCATTTTGGCTCTAAAAATTTTGGACGAGGTATACAAAAATGCAAAATGCAATGAATATGAAGAATAAAACACACAAATGTGTACCAAGAAACAACCAGATAAATCTCTCCGCCCAAGAGTTTGAATAACGGACATATCCCAAGGCAACGCCCTTTATCCTCAAAAGGCAAAAATCTTTAGCCTAGGGAATGAATAAAATAACGAGAAAATAAGGACCTTGTAGAGCGGAAAAAACGTTCTATGAGGTCTTTTTCTTTTACTTAAAACCATGGAGAAAGCCTTGAAAATAGAGGAATATCGAGAGATAAGAGAGAAGAAAGAGAGAGTAAGCCAAGACCTTGAAGGAAGTCCTAAGATGCCTTGAAAGAGAAAATAGGTGAGGATAAAGGATTTTGCCTTTTGAGGATAAAGAGGGTTGCCTGAATATAGATTTTGCCTCACAAAGCCTGTATTTATGGGCTTTGTGGGGCTTTTTCTTTACCTGTTGGTGGGGAAATGGTGGGATTTTCCGCTACTCTTCTTGGAAAAATTTTATTTGGTGCTATTTTGGGCTGGAGATGGTTATTAAATATGTGAGTTCGATATTTGCGACTGTCTATTTCAAATTAGGTGTGAGTAGAGTTCGGTCTTATTTTTGAGTAGCGTAGTATCTTATAGTGCAGTATAATTTGTGTATCATAGGATAAAGGCAGGTTTTATATGTTAGAGTTAATGCTTAAGTTGCTTACATATGAACCCTATGAGAAGGTTTCAGGCAACGAAAAAGATTACATAGATAAAGTATTAAGTGAGAATATCACTAGCAGTACTGCTGTTACAAATAAAGAGTATATTATATACGATGAGCTGTTTAGGGAATTTATGGACTTTCTGAATTATTCAAGCAAAGGAGTTTTATGGAAAAGCATTCAGTGGGATTCCCTAGGCTGGTTGAGAGATTGGAAAAATAAATATTATCCAGTTAATGATGGTATGATTGATGGTAGAGAAATATATCCAGTTCTCTTTAAGAAGATAAGTTTTTTTATTTTGGTTGAGGCTCACAAGGGTGATTCCAAGAAAAAGAATACTGAGATGTCAGATAAGGAATTTATACAAGCAGTTGGGTTGCGTGAGAACATATTCAACAAATGGCACATATCCCCTCGTTACAGAAAGAAAGTCAATAGAGATTCATACAGTTCCATCACATTAAGTAGAAATGGTAAAAAGCAACCATATCTTACGACTGCTATAAAAAGGGTATACTATGAAGCAGGTAGGCAAGAAGCTGAAGAAAATCTGATTGATTCAGATACTACAACCGAGTGGGTAGCACCTAAGCTGAACCAGCTACCAAGATTTATAGATGTATTTGCAGGAACTGGTACAGTCGCAGCATCTGTCGGTGCAAATGAAAGTGTTGTTAATGATATTGATGTAGGTGTAGCATGCTTTTTATATTCTATGTCACATGATTCTAAAGAGGTTCGTCAAAGACTTGCTCAGTTACATAACAATTTTGTGAGTAAGGACTTAAGCGGAGGACAGAAATTATATACTGTTAATGATTGGCAAAAACATAAAAAGAATTATGAACAATATATCAATAATCAAAAGTTTGAAGATGTTATGATTCGCTTGAGAAACAATTATGTATATATTCATAATCAGTATGTAAAAGCGACCACAGGTGTAGTTCTTAACTTTGAAAATGTTTCAGCAAATGATATTGAAATGTTTTACGATATTGGTGTTGCTTGGCTGTTTTTAAATTCCTTTAAGCAAAAGCAGGGAAGAGGTAATCAGTTTAATGCTATAGATATGGATATTGAAGCATACATGAAGTACCTGCGAAATGTCTTGATGGTTAAATATAAGGATGATAAGAAGTATAAAAAATACCATCAGCAGGATGCTTCAGATGCAACATTTTTGGAAAAGTACAGGCTTAAAAAATCTCAGGTGAAGTTTGAAAAAGGTATAAAATATATGGACTCATTGAAGAATACCATTGTTAAGAGTGAAGATTTTGCTACTGTCATAAAGAGTTATTCTGATGATTTCATATATCTTGATGCACCTTATTTTCTTACTACAGATTATACTGTGCCTTTTCATGATGAGGAGCATAAGCAAATGCTTGATATCCTTAGAGATAGCGATTTTAACTGGCTCTTTTCAATGCAGTATTATGGTTTGTATATAGAGAAGCCTGCTAAGGGAGTAAGGAAAAGACAGATTGTGCAAAAAGAGGGACATTCGTTGATAAGAAATTATCAGCACTACTATCATGGATTTGTAAGGCATTTTGAAATAAAAGGTGAAAACAAGAAACTTTATTATCAAGTAGATACTTCAGAAGAAAGCATAGTTGAGAAAAAACATGGATATTATTATTTTATTATACGTATCTGTATAAAGGAGAGTATAGGAATACAGTAGAAATAATGATATGCAATTTTGACCCAAGGAGAAACATTCCATATGCATTTAGCAATGATGAGACACTGGGACATCATATAGAGATTATGCCATATTCAGTATTTTTGAACAGATTAATAAATAATGATGGTGTAGCGACTTTTTATGAACAAATGAGAGAAATTGCTCATAACTGGAGAAAAAACAACATAATAGAAAATTATGCTTCAGGAGCTTGGGTTTAATCCCAAGCTCTTTTACTGTCTATAAGTATATATCTTTAACAATTTTTCGCATACATTTCAATCACTTATAAGTATAAAAATAAAAATGGAGGTTTGTAACTATGAGAAAGAAAGATTTTAGGTCAGGAGCTGAGAGGCTCAATGATATTATGTCTGTCTGTGAGGACAAGGAGTTCACAGAAGTCGAGGTATCAGAAGTGATTGATGCTTTAGCAGCTGTGAGAGCAGATGTTTTTCTTTATGTGCAGAATTGGGCATGTAGAGAAGGTAAAGGGTGTGAGATTCATATAACATACCCAAGGATTGATTTTGATTTCCCTGCTAAAAATGGTGATTTTTCAGGGAGAGAGTTAATCTATCTTCCATTTATGAGCTGTTCTGTATGGCTCTGGGAGAAGATGTTGCAGGAGCCTGAAAATCCTATATTTGGGATGGTGAGGTATTTCTGTATGTGCGTGCATTACCTCAGATGTAAGTTGGTAATGTATGGTGTTCCATACGATAAGCCACTTACATCCAAGTTATTGAGTGAGTACAACATCTTGGATATGTTTGACACATATCGTTATGAGCATATTTTCAGAGATGCTCTGCAGCATATAGAAGGGAGGTAGTTGGTATGCTGATAAAGAAATGGAAAATCAGAATACAAAGTGATGGTCGACCAGCCATCACTTTTCCTAGTGGTAGGCAGGATGGAGTTCTCCAGCCAGAGGCTGATGATATTGAGCTATCAGATGAAGGCTTGATATTTTCTATCAGTCGGAGGGATAAAATAGCTCGTTATGAGTGTCCTTTTAACGAGCTAGGATACACAGCTCCACCAACACCAATAGCACAGCTTCAGACTATGCGATGTGTAACGACAGTGCCACAGGGACACATTCTCATATTTTTATATGAGTTTATCTGTGGTGTGCTTACAGAAGCTACAACATACATAATCAAAAAACAGCCTTTTGATATGTATGATTTAGCCAGTGCTTATAGTGAGCTGTTGGAGGGTGTAAGCCTTAAGAAAATCAAAGAGGCTGTTTTAAATAAATATTGTGTGGAGGTATTGCATGGATAAAGCATTACTTACCACAAAGGATGCGAGCAGTCTTATTGGCTGTTCGCAGTCAACTTTAAGGAATTATGAGGCTGTAGGTCTTTTAGTTCCAGCAGTAAAGGTTGGCAATCGGAGATATTACTCCAACAGTCAGGTCACTGATTTTATTCTCGACTGCTGTAGCGGTAGTATTGATTCAGAGCAGGGAAACTTTTTATCAAGCTCTGAGGTTATAAAAAGGCTTGCCATAAGCTATGAAGCCTTAGAGGAGCTTGACAAACAAGATATTTTAGTTCCCTGTAGGCGGTTACCGCTCAGTCGTAAGAGGCTGTATTATGTGAGTGACCTTGAAAAATTTATAAGTAGGATGTAGGTGTATCCTATCTGTGTGGTGCAGGAGTATTTATCCTTTAAACGGGGTAGTACTCCTGCTTTTTTGTGCAGTCTTTAATTATATCGTAGTTCTCTTGTTATTCTACAGTTCATTTTTAGAGTCCTCATTTCTGATTATTTTTGATATCAAATATTTTAACTCTAAGGAGGATGTAACATGAGAATAACAGAGAGGTTTGAGGCAATTAATTGTAAGCCAGAGGAGATGTTTTTTGAGCAGATTTCCCAGGTAGAGAAATTGTTGGAGGAAAAAGGATATATATGTACTGAGCGTTTCAGCTATGGTACTTATAATTTATTTTATCACAAAGAGGGAGAGACTGTGGTATTTGTGACATATTACAATACTCATAATAAAGTGGTATCTTTCACTACAATGAGTGAGGATACATACCTTAAATGGTTTGCAAATAGCAAAAAGAAGGTTGCTTTCACACTAAGAACTGATAGAAAAATGAAAGCAATCGTGAGTATGAATGGGACATACGTTCCGTTGGCTCATCTTGCGTTTGATTGCATTCCAGCAGGATATTGCGTTGACCATATCTTTAATGATATTAGGTTCAACGACAGTTCTGCTGTGAGATTAGCCACATCAGAGCAGAATAGTCGCAATCGTAGCTGTAGTAAAAAGGTTGCAGGTGACGATTTTGATTATGATGCATCTCGTGACTTTAGGGAGAAATGGTGGCTCGTGTTGTGTGTCACTATGTTCCACGAGCTTACATGGGAGCAGGCAAAGGCTTACAATATGGGAGGTGATGTAGAATGAGTTTATTAAGAACATACTCATTTAATGAGATAGATTACATAGATTCTGGCAGTCTATGGTCTATGTTCAAAGACATTGCCAGTGCTGATAGTAGAGGGTGCAGTTGCACCCTCGAAGTCGTTGAGGCGGTACTGTCAGGAAAATTGAAAATAGAACACTACGATTCAGATGGAAATGTAGTGTTTGACCTTCGCAAGTATGAGCGTAAGGTAGAAAAGCTCAGAAAGCTGGAGCAGGCTAGACGTCATAAGAATGAAAAGCCATTGCTTGATGATTATGATGATGGTGCTAGAATATAAATAGTACAAGCCAAAATGAGAAATTCCAAATACACATA
>ERZ791899.850-NODE-850-length-31760-cov-3.962908_pt1 | contig 31760 bp, 18 predicted proteins | sample MGYA00510151_ERZ791899 | MGnify/ENA primary metagenome ERZ791899 (study PRJEB30046, sample SAMN00792118) | human gut metagenome | study: EMG produced TPA metagenomics assembly of the A metagenome-wide association study of gut microbiota in type 2...
CCAAATTATGCCATCTTTCCTGTTTATTTATTCCAGACCGAAGTCCCGTTTTCTGTTTTCCTTGCCAGTTTCACTTTCCCGCTGACTCTTTTCTTTATAAATCTGCAGTTTTTCATGGATAGAACCACGTGTCGGTCTTTCTTCTTTCTCATCTGATTCAGACACCTCTGTTTCTGCATCTTCCCGTTCATCCATATTGAGCAATGCATTTAATTCTGACAGTCGCTCCAGTTTCTGGTTCAACTCCTCTTCTTTTGGAAATGGCTTTCCAACCTCTTCTTTTGCATTTGCAAGCTGTTCATATACTGTTTCCAGTCTTTGTTGTGCTTCTGAAAGCTTCTCTGGATAACTGTCCAACAGATTGTTGATACGAGTAATATTTCCAAGTGCATCTGCTCCAAGATGAACTTTCGAGACAGCCTCATGTTTGACAGATAGAATAAATTCTTTACTCCATCCATCAAACTGAATCCTCATATTGAATCCCTGATAGTTTCCGATATCCATCGCAGCATCTACAGCTTTAATATCTTTACATACCGCCAGAAGTGCTGCTCCTGCCTCTTTCTTTTCTGTGAACTCTTTGCCGCCAATCTCCATAGTAAACTGCTCTGGATCTGTGATTTTATGCTCTGAGTAATGAGCGATGTCTGCCTTGTAGCTGTCAATGATTTCTGTCAGTTTTGCAATCTGTTGTGGAAAATTCCTTGCAATATCATCTTCCAGGCGGTACTGGTTATTCATGTGGTTGGCTTTTAAAAGTTTTAATTTTGCCACATCAACATCCAATGCCATCTTCTCTTTTACTGCTGGATTTCCGGTTGCAAGAGCTTTGACCTCTGCATAGGAAAGTGCCGCTTCGTCCACATCTTCACAGCTTCGCACAGGTGCTTTGCTGGTCATAATCTGAGAAATGAATTTCTGCTTGTTCTCAATCAACTGCCACATGTAGCTGTCAAATGTGGATTCAGTTACATACCGGAAGATATGAACCTTTTTATTATGATTTCCCTGACGGATAATACGCCCTTCCCTCTGTTCCAAATCAGATGGTTTCCAGCCAATATCCAGATGGTGCAACGCAATCAGACGATCCTGCACGTTGGTCCCGGCACCCATCTTTGCTGTTGAGCCAATTAAAAAACGAACCTGCCCGGATTTCACTTTTCCAAACAGCTCCGTCTTCTTTGCTTCTGTATTTGCATCATGAATAAAAGCAATCTCTTTTTCCGGTACACCTTTCGCTATCAGTTTCTGCTTCAAGTCATCATAAACATTGAAACTGCCATCACCTTTCGGTGTGCTCAAGTCACAGAAAATCAATTGTGCAGATTTCTGTGCTGCCGTGTCTTTCCAGATCTCATAACTTTTCTCTGCACAGACTGATATTTTGCTTTCTGGATTATCTGGCAATAATTCGTTCACCAAACGCTGATCCAATGCCAATTTTCTTCCATCATTGGTAATTTTCAGCATATTATCAACCGAAGCATCTACCCCTCCGTTTCTGACAACTTCTGCACGTTCCCCCAGACTTTCTACGATTTCTTTCTGCTGTTCCGTTGGTTTCAGCACCACTGTTTCATATTCCGCCTCTGGCACAGGAAGCTTTAACTGATCGGAAGTCTTGATATCTGCAATCTCCTTAAACATATTCATCAGTTCCGGAATATTATAAAATCTTGCAAATCTTGACTTTGCACGGTAGCCTGTTCCTTCTGGTGCAAGCTCAATGCTCGTGACTACCTCGCCAAAGGTGGAGGCCCAGGAATCAAACAGTCCAAGTCCCATATTTTGTAATTTGCTGTTCTGCAGATACCTCTGCATAACATATAATTCCGTCATGCTGTTGCTAATCGGTGTGCCCGTAGCAAAGGTAATGCCTTTTCCTCCGGTAATCTCATCCAGATACTGACATTTATTAAACATATCCGCCGACTTCTGTGCTTCATTCTGTGCAATCCCGGCTACATTTCTCATTTTTGTATAAAGAAATGCGTTTTTATAACTGTGTGCTTCATCTACATATAAATGATCCACTCCCAGTTCTTCAAACGTAACTACCTGATCTTTTTTCTCTTTCTGATTCAGTTTCTCCAACCTTGTCTGCAATGTTTTTCTTGTCTTTTCAATCTGTTTGACGGTATAACGTCCACCATCCTGTTCATACCTTGCACTCTGGATTGCCATTTCCAGATCATCAATCTGCCTCTGAAGCATGGCTTCCTGTTTCTCATCAGAGATTGGAATACGCTCAAACTGGGAATGACCAATAATAACAGCATCGTAATTTCCCATAGCGATTCTGGCACAGAACTTCTTTCGGTTTGCCGGTTCAAAGTCTTTCTTGGTTGCTACCAAAATATTTGCTCCTGGATATAACTGCAGGAACTCCGCTCCCCACTGCTCTGTCAAATGGTTTGGCACAACAAAGAGATTCTTTTGTGATAATCCCAGACGTTTGCTCTCCATTGCCGCCGCTACCATTTCGTAAGTCTTCCCAGCTCCTACTACATGTGCCAGAAGCACATTATCACCGTATAACTGATGTGCGACTGCATTTTTCTGATGCGGACGAAGCTCTATTTCCGGATTCATTCCTGGAAAACTCAAGTGACTACCATCATATTCACGGGGACGGATACTATTGAAACGCTCATTGTACACGCTTACCAGCCTTTCTCTCCTCTGCTGATCCTTAAAAATCCAATCTTGGAATGCAGCCTTCAAGGCATCCTGCTTTTGTGATGCCAACATAGTTTCTTTTTTATTCAAAACTCGCACTTCATCCCCATTGTCATTTACGACTTTATCATAGATTCTAACATCTTTTAGATTCAAGGTATCTTCCAGAATCCGGTAGGCATTTGCTCTCTCCGTTCCATACGTTGCATAAGCAAACGCATTTCTTGGACTGTCGGCGTTCTTTCCTGTAATCCTCCACTCACCATTTACCTCAGAGAATTTTACCTGTATTTCCTTCTGTGCAAGATACCTCGGCGTATGAAGCAGTTCCACCATAAAATCCTGATAATCCGAAGGTTCAATCCAGGTGGCTCCAATACGCACTTCAATCTCCGACGCTTCCAGATCTCTTGGCTGAACTGCCTCCAATGCACGCACATTCGGTGTGAATTCCGGATGATTCTCTGCAAAAGTTCTCGCTGTATTTAATTTATCTCTGACGTTTCCAGACAGATATTCATCTCCGCTTTCCCACTGGTCTGTCAGTGGATTTTTGAAGATAACTCCAACCAGCTCTTCTGTGATTTTCTCTTCGGTCTTTCCGGTCAACTGTGCCATATATGGAAGATCTACTTTAGCCTTTTCATTTAGGGACAGAGCAAGTGCTTCTGTGGCTGTCTCCACACTTGTCACAGCGACCGCCTTTTTAATGGTTCGTTTGGTGAACATGTCCGCTTTCCGCTTCAATGTTCCATCTTCATTCAAGTCTTCCAGGGAACACAGCAGACAATAAGAAGAGTCATCAGAAAATGCACGTTTGTTAGCATTACTTCCAATAACTCCATACTTTACCGTGTAGGTATCATATACCTGATTCAGTTTTTCCTGCTGTTTCTGGATTTCTTCATCTGTGACGTTTTCCTCCATCTGCAAAGCGATCAGCTCTCGGACAGTATCACGGATTGCAACCATCCCTTTTACACGTTCTGCAGTAGCGGCAGGCATTTTCACCTGATTCATCAAAGAGTTGACACGGTAATATACCTGATCATCTACCACCGTATAACTGTAATTTCGCACATTTGGATCTGCTGGAATACTCTCTGGCATATCATCCAGTTCTGTCTCCACATCTACTACCGGTGCCATGCTTCCCTTGATGTGTTTCACTGCTTCTGCTAACTGTAATTCTAAATCAGCTCCTTCCATTGGAGCACAGGTTGTTTCCATACCATACGGACCAGACACTTCTTTCATCTCACCCAGAATCATTTCCGGATGCTGAACAAAATACTGATTGACTGTAATGCCATTGACATCACTATCCAGATTTATCCATTCCGGCACTTCTTTCGTAAGGCTTTCCCTCTTCTGGAAAAACAGGATATCAGCACTGACTTCTGTTCCTGCATTTGCCTTAAAAGCTGTGTTCGGCAGTCGGATTGCGCCCAGCAGGTCTGCACGCTCTGCCAGATATTTCCGAACTTCCGGTGATGCTTTATCCATGGTTCCCTTTGTTGTGATCAGCGCAGCCACGCCGCCTGGACGTAACTGATCTATAGTCTTGGCAAGAAAGTAATCATGAATCATGAAATTGTAGCGATCATACTGACGGTCATTGACCTTGTATGCACCAAATGGCACATTTCCAATCGCCACATCAAAAAAATCATTAGGATAATCTGTCTTCTCAAAACCTTTAATCTGAATATTGGCATCTGGATAGAGCAACTTTGCAATTCTACCACTGATGCTGTCCAGTTCCACACCATAGAGTTTGGACTGGTTTAGATTCTCCGGAAGCATTCCAAAGAAGTTACCAACTCCCATAGACGGCTCCAGAATATTTCCTTTTGTAAATCCCAGATTCTCCAACACCTGATACATACTTTCAATCACAATCGGCTGTGTATAATGAGCATTTAAGGTGGAAGCTCTGGCTGCAGCATATTCCTCTGGTGTAAGAACCGTCTTTAATTCCAAATATTCTGTCTCCCATGCAGCTTTTGTCTCATCAAATGCATCTGCAAGACCTCCCCAGCTAACGTACCTGGATAAGATTTCCTGTTCTTCCGGTGTTGCATTGCGATTCTCATCCTCACATTTCTTTAACAACTGGATAGCCATGATATTGGCACGGAACTTTTCTTTTGCTGTACCCTGTCCAAGCTCATCATCTGTGATGCGGAAGTTCGTTGCTGGAATCGTTTCTGATATTCCGTTAATCTCTTCCAAAGATTCTTTTTCTTCCGATACCTCAACTTCTCCAGATAATTCTTTTTCTTTTTTATCATAATCTGTCCACACACGTTGAGAAATAGCAGTAAAATACGAGGACTCTTCCTCCATAATTTCTTCCCTGATTTCCCGTAATTCATCTAAAGTATCCGCATTTACAGTTTTGTTGTGATAATGATAATAAAGTACTTCTTGTCCGAGTTTTACATCCAGACGTTCCAATTCTTGTGTTGACATTCGATTCCAAATATCATCTTTTTCCGTATGAATCGTGAAACCTTCTCCATCATCATGATATTCTAATGTGTATTGAAGTCGATTCGCTTCTCCCTTAACTTTGCAATCAAAATCGTGGATTTTTGTTCTGGTACCAGACATATATTCTGAATCAACTAATCGCAAATCAGTTATATCTTCCGCTGTCAAAGTATCCTGCTCCAGCTGTTCTCCTAACATCTGCTGTGCTTCTTCCAAATCTGCCAGTCTTTGTGCTTCCTGTCGTTCTTCGTACTTTTCCATTTCTTCCGGTGACAAATAATCATCTGTGCGGATTAACTGGCGAACACGTTCTGCAACCTTGTTCCACTTTAATAAAACTTCTACCTCTGGACTGCCAATTTTCCCTTTTGCAAGTTTTAATCCTTTTGCATCATGGGATGCGTCGGAAGCATCTGCTCCTGGTATTCCGGGTGAGGAACCACCTGTTCCATACTCATTTTTCAGGAACTCAGCTGCATCTTTCATATCATGATGTTCCATGAAATACTCATAGATTCGGTTACGTCCTCCTGCAGTAATGCCGCCTCTTCTTAACACTGCGTCAATTTCATCCTGTGTGATAAAGGATAGTGCCGGACGTTCGACCGTAAATTTCTGGTCTACCCAGGAACGCTCCCTCTGAAGATCCTGAAAGCGTTGGAAATATTCCGGATTATGCTGAATCTCCCAGCGGTGATAATCTCCCGGATTCTCATCCATATATTTCTGCAGCCATTCAAAACGATAGACAATCGCATCTGCTTCCTCTTGATCTGTCCATGCTCCACTCACTACATCCTGCCAGTCTGAATATGATTGTTTCTTTTCCCAGTTTCTGCAAGTATCCCGAAAATGAAGTGCAAGAAGATTGGTCATTTCTTCCTGCTCCTGTTCAATGGCATTATTGGAAATCAAATTATCCACGTAATTTCCATCCTCATACATATCCCGAATTCTGTTCGCTGCTTCTTCCCACGTAACCATGCGGTCAAAGTTTCTTCTGGCAGAGTCCCCTCGCCGGATACGGATACCATCATTGTCATACCAGATACTGATTTTCTGACCATCTATGGTAAATCCTTTGCCACCAGTTCCATATTCATCTTTCAGAAAACTCCGCATTTCTTCATTATCCAGACCTTCAATCAGTCTTGCTGTAATATGAAACAGTGTATTTTTCTGTCCGCTTCCCGTGCGGAGAATATCATTTACCACTTCATCGGAAATAAGAAAAGCGGCTGGCTGTTCCAATGCAGCTGCCGCTTTCCTTATTTCTCCTAACTGTTCCTCTTCTGTTGGGAACAGACTTAACTGTAAATAATCTCCTGAATCACCAGCTCCTCTGCCTGTGCCTTGATCTGGTTCATGTGTCTGGTCCATGCCATCCCGTCTGCCATTTTGTCCGGTGCCGGATCTTTCTCCAGAAGTTCGTTCATCAGGTCGTCTACTCTCTGTCTTGCCTGGCTGTCGATCTCCATCAGATGACTGTCCAGACGGTTCTGCAGTGTCAGAATGTTGAACCTGGCTACCTTGTGATTTCTCAGATACTCTTTCCGCATCATTCCGTACTTGCCGATGGTTCCTCTCGTCTCTTCCAGGCTGATATCTGGAATCTGATACTCTCCGTTCTGGCTGTAACTGATCTCTCTCATAGTCTGTTTCCTCCTTTTTTTCTTCTCTATCTTCTGTGTTATCTGTATTGCTTTCACGAATTAACGTGTTAAATTCATTATAAGCTACTTCTTTTTCTTTTGCAACCGTTTTCAGGTCATTTTCCAGATCATTCAGAACATATCGTCCAATCTGCATCAGAACTGGTCTGCTGATCTCGTTGACTGCACTTCCCAGATGTCCTAATACTTTCAGCTGATTGAAGTCCGTAATATGCCGAAAATCCTCTGCATCCAGATATTCCTGTACATCCAGTCCACACCTGTTTAGTAATACATACCAGACACTATTGGTCATCAGTTCCCGGAATTCTACTTCCTGATTCTGTTCATCCAGTTCTTCCAAAAATGTCCCTGTCACATCCAGTCTCAGTTCTTCCAATGCATCTGGAAGCCATTCCTGCATACTCTCCTTCGCTGCCTGATGCAGACTTTCAGCAAGTCCTCCTTCTGTATCTTCCAGTGATAACTGCTCCTGCAGATAATCTGCCACCAGATGTTCTCCTTCTACTGGAAGATTCCATAACTGAGGATTCTTTCCAAGATTACGCACTTTATAAGTGTCCTGCACATCAAATACATACCGAAGTTTTGTTTTCGGTCCGGAAGTATTATCAATCAAGGCAATCCCCTTGGATCCCTTTTTGATCCAGCGGTACATCTTCTGATTCCAGATTTCCATGGATGCTACGGCAGTTGCTTCCGGTCGCTGTGCATAAATTAAAAGCTGTTCTGGAAAAGTGTATTTGTACAGTCTGGATGCAGTGTTTAGGAACCGCATCCATTCCTGCGGACTGGCAGCTACATCTTTTGCCACCTCTTCCGTCAGCTGTTCCATTGCATATAATTTATTTGCCATGTGCTACTCCCTTTCTTCTTGCCACTTTTCTTCTATAACATCGGCAATTCTCTCTACTGCCCTTGTCACAGAAGGAAAAGTACTACTATTATTTGCTTTTCCAATCTGATCTATAAGAAATTCCGGCATATCTGCAAGTGCTCCAGCAATCATAGCCTTTACTCTGATATCCTTTAGCATAAGAAGCTCTTTCACGCCAAATTCTTCGCCAAATACATCCTGATATCGTTGTAAGGTATCCCAAAGATATTCCGGTTCTAAATCTCGATCCATTTCCTCTCTTTTGTCATTACCATATAAACACCAATCTAACATATTCTTGTTTTCCTCCATCTACATAAAATCGGGGACTGCTTGGCACAGTCCCCTCGTAATTATTGACTTCTGTTACGCTTATAACACTTCGGTAAGATTCTTAGCTTTATCCTTTGGGGCTTTATTTACCTCTTTCGCTTTGATCTCTGCCTTGGCTTTCTCCAATCTTCCATGGATTCCACCCTTTGAAGTCGCTTTTGTCTCAGCTTTTTCTGCTTCTTTTGCTTTTTCCAGCCGTGCTTCCCTGCGTTCAGCATTTTCCATGACTGCTGTCTTTCCATCACAGAACTGAACCTTATCTGACAGCTGTTCCTCTCTTTCTACCTTTGTCTCATTGACTTCTTTTACCATCGCATTTAATTCCGGGACCTGAAAAATTCCGTTATCAGGGAGAATCAGCACTTCATGAATGGAAGATGGGATGACAAAATAATCACTACCCAGGCATTCCCCAATCTGTTTTCGGATGTCTTCCTGCAGTATCAGTGATGCACCATTCATCTTAGCTTTGTTTGTCAGACAGAACATTGGGTTTTCCATGGCTTCCATATCCATTTTTTCATTCAGCAGGTTTTCTGGTTCTTCACCAAAAATCATAGATTTGATAATCTCATTCATATCCATAAGTGTGACACCTCGTTTTCGGTCTGCCGTCATTGCATCCGCCTGAATCTGTTCGGCAGATACTCCCCATTCATTCATCAGAGAGATTGTTACTGGAATACTGCTGATTCCTTCTCCATTTTCCTCCAGATTTACTGCATAATAGGCTGCAAAATCCCCGTGTTCCATGATTACTTTGTCTACCAGACGTTCTTCATTCCACTCCTGGTCACAGATTCTCACCTGCAGTTTTTCCTTCATTTTTTCATAATCGAAAATGTCAGGTACTCCCATTTTAATAAATTCTGCTTTATCCTGTGCTTCAATATACATATCAACCACATCGCCAACACAAGAATCCACATCTTTTCCAATCACATATTCCAGGTAGAAGGAATCCAGATAGACTCTCGGTACGATTCTCTGATCTCCATTTGGAATTGTAATGCCAGTAAGCTTCAATCCATTATTTTTTTCTACTTCCTGAAGTGTAATTTCTGCGTCCTTGTAAGACTCTGGCAGATACTCCTTTACATTGTCTTTGACATATTCATAAAATTCTTTTCTGTTCATCATACGCTTTTACCCCTTTCTGATCATGTGATGGTTCATTCTTTTTCTGCTGACCATCTGCTCGGCTTTCTTCTGATAAGCCATCATTCTCTTTAAAGTTTTCTCCTGGTTCTTTTTTGCTTCCTGTCTTTTTTCCATTGTTTTCATCATAGTTTTCTGTTCCTTTCTTTCATTAGTTGTATTGAAAAGGGAGCCCTGATTCAGGGCCCCCTTTACTGCAAATTATTTACGTTGCTATTTTCTGTTTTTCTTTTTTCTGATATAAAGTCCTGCCATTCCTCCTGTGGAGATTACCAGAAGCAGGATCGGCAGCCAGACATTCGTGCTGTCTCCTGTTTTTGGTGCATTTGATACCTTTGTCTCTTCATGGGACTGTGGTGTATCCGGTGTGTTCGGTGTTTCTGGAACTTCCGGTTTCTCATTTGTTAAATTGAAAGTGATTTCCACGACCGGTGTACTGTCATCTGCATAAGCAAATGTCACTTCATGCTTGGTCTGATCCAGTGTGTATCCGTCCAGTGTCTTTGTTTCCACCAGATAATACTTCATCTCGGTATCATATTTGCCGTTCTTAAATGTGGCAATCTCATACAGCTTACTTTCTGCATGACCGGCAGCATCTGTCTTTAAGGTTTCCAGAACTTTTCCTTTGCTGTCACGGAGTTCAAATTCTACCCCTTTCATCGGTTCTCCTGATGATTTATCTGTCTTATTGAGAATCACTTTTCCCTTGGCAGTATAATCTTTCATAGCCACTTTCTGGATTTCTCCGTTATCTTTCACCTCAAATGTCACATCGGCTGTCAGAAGATATCCTTTCGGTGCCTGCTCTTCACGTAAGGTATATTTACCGATTGGCAGTTTTTCGATATAGTGTGCTTCCTCTGTGGAAGTCCAGCTCTCTACTACCTGATCATCCTTATCGAGAATCGTCAGTTTCGCACCTGGAATCTCAGTTTCTCCTGTGATATCAGTCTTACTGATCTCTACTTTTGTCACATCATCTTTCATCTCATGCTTCTGAACCTCTGCTGTATTCTCTACTGTGAAAGTAATACTTTCTGCAGTGACATATCCATCTGCCGGTTTTTTCTCTGTCAGGGTGTATTCCTTACCAACAACCAGTTCTTTGATCACATGGGATTCTTCCGTAGAAGTCCATTCATCTACTGTATTGCCATCTGAATCCGTCACTTTCAGGTGTGCACCTGGAAGTTCTTTACCTGTTGTCAGGTCTGTTTTGGACAGCTCCACTGTGGTTGGCTGATTCTCAAAAGTAAAGTCGTAGCTTACTTCTGCCTGGTCTTCTCCGGCATATTCAAAGGTAAATTCCTGTACTTCTTCTGTTGTAACAAATCCGTCCGGCGCAAAGATTTCTTTCACATAGTATTTTCCATCTACCGGAAGATCTGCCGTAAAAGTAATCTGTCCTTTTTCATCCGTTACTCGCTGCTCGATCAGACTGTCTTTCTCAAGGAGTACCTCGCCCTTTGCATTTTTGATATCTTCACTGGTATAAAGACCGAAGACACCACCTGCAAGGACACGGTCTGTATCTTTTTCTTTCTTCACAACCGTAACCTTTACTTTCTGACGGGCATTCTGCCATTTCTCATCATAAGTAATGACTGGTGTGTCCTGATCACGGTAGGAAAGATCAACATATCTCGGCTCTCCGTCCAGCACATAACCATGGGCAGTTTTTACTTCCTTCACATAGTACTTGCCAGCCGGTAGATCTCCCATCTGTGCAATACCATTGGAATCCGTAGTAATGGTTCCCACTTTTTCATCTGCTTTGAAATAATCTTCGCTGACACCATCTGCCGCTTTGATATCTTCCGCAGCAAATACATCGAAAGTTACATTTGAAAGGCTTCCGGTTACATACTCAAAGAGATGCTCCACAGTACCTTTTACATTGTCCAGAAGTGTCACTTTATCCAAAAACTCTCCATTTTTGTTAATGATCAGAAGTCCTGTTGGAACTTCATCTTTCATCTCTACTTTCTGAATCTCTGCGGTATCTTCCAGCGTGAACTTCACATCCGTTGCTTTCAGATAACCATAAGGTGCCATTTCCTCACGAAGGGTGTATTCCTCACCAACTGTCAGTCGTTTGATCACATGTGGCTGATCTTTTACAGAAGTCCATTGATCCACAACATTTCCTTCTTTATCAAGAACGGTGAGTTTTGCCCCATCCAGTTCCACACCTGTTGTTACATCAGATTTTGTGATTTCAACTGTTGTCGGCTGGTTCTTTTTCACTGTTTTCAGTTTTACTGTCTTCACATCCTGCCCCTGGTAAGAAGCATCCAGATTCAGAACTTCATCAGAGGATACAAATCCCGCCGGTGCTTTTAACTCTTTCACATAATACTGTCCAAGCGGCAGATCCAGCGTACATGCTGCAAGACCATCGTTATCAGAAGTCATTTCCTGCAGAAGTGTATCTGCCTTTACAATGCTCTCACCTTTCTCATTCTTCAGATCTTCTGTGTTATAGATGCCAAAGACAGCTCCTGCTACGGTTGCACCATTTTCTGCATCCTGTTTTTCTACCTGGATTGCAACTTTCTGTCGGTCATTGCCAACCGTCACTTCCTGTTCGATCACAGGTGTATCCTGATCGACATAGACAAATACGACATCCGATCTGTCATGGTTCAGAACAAATCCTTCCGGTGCAGTCTTTTCTACCACATAGTAAGAACCAAGCGGCAGGTTATCAGCAACTGCTTTTCCGTCTTCCCCGGTCGTTACCGTTGTTACCAGTGCATCTTTTGCATAGATCAGCTGTCTGTTTCCGTTTTCATCTTTCTGATAATCCGGTGTATAGATATTTTCAGCTGCATAGACATGAAATGATGCACCCTTCAGGTATCTTTCTTCATAAACAAAATCCTTTTTAAATCCGGTCAGCATCTCACCTTTTTTATAGATCGTCAGCTTTCCTTTTACCGGATGGTTCTCGTAGTCTACCGTAATAATGGCATCTCCGCTCTCAGAATCCATCTGGTATGCTGTATTTGCATCCACCGCAATCTCTACATAGTTCTTATTGATTGTGTACCCTTCCGGTGCGTTGACTTCCTCAATCCGATAATGTCCGATCTTCAGATTCTTCGGCATGATCAGATATCCCTGGCTGTCCGTAAAATAGGACTTGTGAGTAGTTGTCACTGGGTAAGTTGTTACCTGCTCCACATACTTCTTGTTGTCCAGGTCATATACCTTAAATTCTGTTCCGGCAATCAATACAGATTTCTTTGTTTCATCGTCTTTTTTCACGATTTTCAGTTTTGCCTTAAACTCTTCATCCAGAAGCACTCGCCAGATCTGTGGCTCGTTTGGATGATGTTCTGTGATATTCACTTCAAAATCATCGACTGGCTTGTAATTGTGCGGTGTTGTAGTTTCACGCACGATATAAATTCCAAATGGTAATGGAATACTGCAGGCATACCCTTTTTCATCTGTGAAAATCTCAGTTGCTCCATTTTCTCCACTCACTACTGGTTTGGCAGAATCAAAATCATAGCTTCCATCTGCTTTCTTTGTAAGGGAAGATTTCAGATAAACTGTAAATCCGGCTCCGGATAACAGATCTGCATCCTTCTTTCCATTGTTGGCTGCTTTGATGATCTGGAATGGCTGCTTGATGACCTGCTCACTGGAAGTGCACTCTCTTTTTACTTCTGCTGTCATATCTCCTTCATAACTGCACGTAAGATCATGCTCTTCTGCATCTGCCAGGTATCCGGTCGGCGGAGTAATCTCTTTGACATAATATTTGCCAAGATATAAACCATTTACAGAAGACTGTCCTTTGTCATCTGTTGTAAGAGAAGCTACCTGTTCTCCTGCTTTATAAATAGTTCCAGTTGCTCCATCCGGATGCACGATATCTTCACGGGCATACAGACCATAAACTGCACCTTTCAGTGTGGCATCTCCCTGTGGTACTGCTTTTCCTGTTTCTTTATCAACTTTGAATAAATTGATCTTTGCTGTCACACGGTCATTGCTGAAGGTATGGGCAAATGATACGGTTGCTTCTTTATCATTGGTATAAGAAAACTTGAACGTATACACATCTTCTGTATTTCTTACATAGCCTTCCGGCGCCTGATCTTCTTTTACGGAATAGGAATATCCAATCGGAAGATCTGCTGTGAATTTTGCAGTTCCATCTGCTCCAGTTGTTGCTTTCTCAATCAGTGTTCCTTTTTTCACAACAACGGTGCCGTCTGCATTTCTAATATCATCGGATGCATACAGAGCAAAAATACCGCCTTCCAGTGGTTTCTTGGTGTCTTTATCCTGTTTTACTACGGAAACATCTGCTTTCTGTCTCTCGTTGTTAAATGTCACATCTGCAAATACAACTTCTTTATTCTGTCCGGCATAGGTCAGAGTCACTGACTTTTCTTCGCTGCCGTTATAGAAATTGTCCGGTGCTTTTGCTTCTTTCACCACATAGCTTCCAAGATGCAGGTTTTTCAGTGTGACAGAACCATTCTCACCTGTTGTCAGGTTTTCTTTTACCAGGTCACCTTTGCTGTACACTTTTGTGCCATAAGCAGTTACGATATCTGCCCCGGCATACACGTTATACACTGCATTTTTCTGTCTGCGGTTTTCATACTGAAATACCGTTCCATTTTCACTGACATCTGCTCCGGTAAGAACCTGTCCTTCTTTGTAAATGGTAAGCTCTGCCAGCTGCTCCTTATTTTCCACCGTTACCGATGAGGTTTTACTTGCTACCAGTTTTACATTTGTTGCCGTTGCATTTACTACATATCCCTGTGGTGCTGTGATCTCTTTCAGATAAACAGTATCCTGTGTCTTGATGATCGTAACAGAAGATTTCCCATTCTTATCTGTTGCCGGCATCTGAGTGATCAGTTTTGTGCAAGACTCATCGCTGTATACACCGAATACTGCACCCGCAAGATTAACATCCGCCGTATCGTCTTTCTTTACGATTTCGATCGTAGCCTGTTCAATCCAGGACACCTTTAAGCTTACATATTTTTCATCAGCGACACCTTCTCCAAACACAAATGCCAGATCCTGAACACTTGCATTCGTAGTCAATTTATATGCCGAATAATCTTTTGTAATACTTCCCTTCATTTTTGCAGAAAAAGTAGCACTTACATCTTTTGTCTGTGTCAGAGGAGCTGAGAGATAAAACGTGGTTCCTCCTCCAATGGTTACGCTTGCACCTGCCGCACTTACAGTTCCAGTAGATACATTATGGAGCTTCACTCCCTTTGGTAAGTCCATTGTAATTTTCTGCTGGGAAGATGCGTTGAACTTAATATTCTCCGTTCTCTGAACATTTCCATCTACATAGGCTTTTACATTCGGTTTGGAAAATGACATCGCTACATCTGGTATTTCCGGCTTATTTACACAATAATTATAGAGTTCTTTTGCCAAAGCCTCGCCTGTAGCATTTGTTCCATAGAATGCATCACTGCTTCCATTGGCATATGATGCAGCCATGTGAATAATGATGAATCTTTTTCCTTCTGAAAAATCCGTGTGTTTATTCGCAAAAAAACTTTCGTTTCCTGCGGCATCTGTACCGTAATAACACACTTTTGCTAACGCCTGATTGTCCCCGATCTTTGTGATTGTATAATTTCCAGATCCTGGTCCTGGTTTTGCTGGCTGTACACAATACGCAGTTGCTCTGACGCTTCCGTAGCTGATATAGTACGGCTCTGTCAGATAGGTTCCAAGATTATAATCTGCATATCTATACAGAGGTCCTTTTTCGATTGTTACCTGCTGTGTACTTCTTGCTGAATAAGCCGAAACTGCTTCAAATGTTGCAATCTCTCCTTCTTCCATAGAATCAAGATCCACACCTTCGTCTCCTGCCTGTTCCAAAACATTATGAAGCTCTAACCCCGATTCTTCATCATAGGTATCCTGATTCTGTGCCTGCTCTACCAAATCATCAAATTCATCAGCGTCAATATCGGTAATCTCCGATTCTGCTTCTGAATCCTCCGCTTCTTCTGTCTGCTGTTCACTGCCAGCTGTTTCGGATTCAGTCACTGCTTCACTCCCTGCAGTTTCTGTCTGCGTTTCTGTTTCTTTCTCACGCACAATCAGTTTTCGGCTGATCTGGTACTTCGGATGCTCCTGATTTACCGGTTCCACATAATAGACCGCTTTGTAAGTGTCCGCATGATCTGTCGTAAAATCCTCATTCTTGTCGTTTTTTGCTTCCTCAAATGTGACTTTGACCTTGTTATCATCCTTGATTTCCAGTCCTGTGTAGTCTGATTTCACATCAAATACACCGCCTGTTTCAAGTTCATAATCTTTGGCAGTCACCACCTCATCTTCATCCAGAAGGTCTTTCACTTCCTCATAAAGTGGCGGTTTTTCCTCCGGCTGGATCTCCGCTGCATATGCAGTCATCGGAGACAACACTGTACTAAGCATTGTCATGCCTGCCAGCAAGCCAGATACTACTTTTCTAAAATTACCTTTTCTCTTCATGCTAAGGTCCTCTCTTTCATATATTTGTGGCAATTGTTCAGAGCCACTATTTTTTTTAAAACAGACAGTCCTTAGACTGCCTGCAATACACTACTTACCGTTGTGGAAAAATCAGATTGAACTGCACATTTCCCTCACCGGGATCAACCATTTCCACAGTTGCTTCATACTGTCTCCCTGTTTTTCTGGATACCAGATCCTTATAATGGATTTTTCCTTTAGACAGGAACTTCTTTGCTGCCGCCTTATCCATCTTTTTCCCCTGGCTTGCAAGGAATTTATCATTCTTCCACAAGGTAAAAGCACAGTTCCGGTCAGAACAGTAAAAGTTTACTTTTCCTTCCCTGACATCTGCTCCACAGCGGGGACATTTGCCAATGACTTCTCCTTTTGCTTTTCCCTGAAACTGCCCTTTCTTTTCTTCTGAAATACCCTGATATCTGGCAACCAGTTCCTGCATCAGCTCTGTAATACCATTTAGAAATTCATCTGCTGTCTCTGTATTCTGGGCAATGTGATTCAATGCCATTTCCCACTCTGCTGTCATCTTCGGGGATTTAATCTCATCCGGCAGAACCGTAATCAGTACATTGCCATCATCTGTCGGCACCAGATTTTTCTTTTCCCTTTTCACAAAACCAGACTGAATCAGTTTTTCAATGATGGCTGCCCTTGTTGCCGGAGTACCAAGTCCTTTCTTTTCCGTATCTTCGATCAGTTCTTCGTTCCCAGCACGTTCCATCGCAGAAAGCAGGGTATCTTCTGTGTACTGTTTCGGTGGCTGTGTAAAATGCTCCGATACAAAAGAATCACAAGGACCGTAATGCTTGCCTGCCCAGATATCCAGCTCCGGCTCTTCTTTCTCACTCTTTACGCCAAAGAACTGTTTCATTTTATTTTCGATTGCCTTGAATCCTTCCTGCTTTGTTTTCTTTGCCGTGAGATAAAACGTATGATAATTACAGGTAATCTGACATTTATGGCTCTCATAAATATAAGGATCTGCGGTTGCTGTCAGTACCCTGGCACTGATCAGATACAAAATCTTGCGGTTTCGCTCTTTCAGTTCACCAATATCTGCTTTGGCTACTTCCATGGTTGGGATAATCGCATGGTGATCAGATACTTTCTTTGAATTTAATACCTTACTCACGTCCGGCTGATATTCCAGGCCTTCAGCATAAGGCATTTCCCCAAGTAACATCTGAATCAGAGTTTCTGTGCTTTCTCTCATCTCATCTGTCAGATACTGGCTGTCTGTTCTCGGATAAGTGACAAGCTTCTGCTCATACATCTCCTGCACGGCATCCAATGTCTGCTGTGCGGTATAGCCAAACATTCTGTTAGCTTCCCTCTGAAGGGTGGTCAGATCATAGAGCTTCGGAGGGCGAACCGTTTTCTCTTTCACATCGTCCTTTTCCACTTCGCACATCCGCTCAAGGCAGTCCGCAGCCACTTTATCTGCATCCTCTTTTTTCTGAAAATGTTCTGTAACTGCATCCATATCGTCAAACTTGATATGAGCCATATAATATTTTTCTTTGGTAAATTCCTTGATCTTCTGATTCCGATCCACGATCATGGCAAGTGTTGGTGTCTGTACTCTTCCAACTTTCAGATTCTGGTTATACAGAACGGAAAAAAGACGGCTCGCATTGATTCCCACCAGCCAGTCTGCCTTTGCCCTGCAAAGTGCTGACTGATAGAGACTGTCATAATACGAACCGTCTTTTAATGACGCAAATCCATCTTTAATTGCCTGTTCTTCCATGGAAGAGATCCAAAGCCGCTTCATCGGCTTTCTGCATCCTGCCTGCTCATACACCAAACGAAAGATTAACTCACCTTCACGTCCTGCATCAGTTGCACAGATTACTTCATTCACTTCGGAATCTCTCATCAGTTTCTTTAAGATTCCAAACTGCTTCTTTGTACCCTCCAAAATCTTGTGTTTCCAACATTCCGGCACAATCGGCAGATCTTCATATCTCCATTTTTTATATTTTTCATCGTATTCCGATGCATCGCATAATCCCACCAGATGTCCTACGCACCAGGAAACGATATAACCGTTTCCCTCCACGTAGCCATCTTTTCTTGTTCTGGCTCCAAGCACGGAAGCCAGTGCCATCGCAACCGATGGCTTTTCTGCAATCACTAATGCTTTCATTCTATTTCTTCCTCACTTTTCATTTCTATATCTGACTGTATTTCATTTCCCCAGACATCCCACCCAGGTGTTGTCTGTCGTGCAAATAATTCTATTCTCGGTACATCACCAATAAGCTCAACAATTCTATCTCTTGCCACATCTGGTTTTTTACTGTGTCTTTCAATGTGTGATAAAATAATCTGTCGAACATATGCTGATTTCCTATGAACAGACCCTTTCGTTGCAAGCAAACAAATTTCAGCATTGCTCCTTGTCCAGTGTCCCAGACCAAGAAACAAAGTATCTGCCTTTTTATTCTTCTTTACCCACACGAACGCTACTGTCTTGTATTGAAATCCCCATGCTTGAATCACACTTAATCCTTCTCTCAGCTGTGGAAAAGTGACCCAGAGAAATAAAACACAATCTTTATCCGCTAATTTTCCAACTGGAAGATCACAGATTTCCTGCAAACTCATGGTCGGGTAATGGTCTGCGGCAATTCCCTGCCCCGCCTTCCTGTTATACTGCCAAGGCGGATCAGCGTATATAATCTGATATTTCTTATTCCGCACTCAATCATCGCCCTTCCTCCTCTTCTTCATCTTCCAGCACATTATCGTCAAAATCTTCATCTCTCAGGATTTCCGGTTCTGTACTTTCTTCCTGCTCATCTGCATCGTCTACTTCCCGCTTTTCAGACTCTGAATCTTCGGATTCATCTTCATCCTCTTCCATCTCATCCTCGTCATCATATTCATGCTTTGGTTTATAGACTTTGAAGTAATATCCTCCTGCCGCAGCTCCGACTGCAACCAATGCAATCAAAAGATACGTTCCAAATGGACTTTTATCTTCAGGCATCTGAATATCATCCTCTACCTTATCTTTCTCGGCTGACTCTGTCGTTTCCGGCTTTTCTTCCTCTGCTTTTTTCTCTGGTTCTGCATAAACCGTATCTACTTCCGGAAGTATCACCGAATCAGAAAGTGTAAAGTTCATCAGATCTTTTTCACTAACTTCGGTAAGGAAATACACATTATCCTGAGATTTTGAATTGTCGATGATCAGATAGAAAATCTTACCACTCTTCGTTGAAATGGTATAAAACTCTTTTGTGCCTTCCGTAGCTGTTTTGGTAACAGAATCTGCTGTCTCGCCTTCTTTATTAAGCTGTTCCTCAATACCTGTCACTGTCCGATCATCCACGGTTCCTTTTGCATCTGTCGGCTCAGAAGCCTGTGCATCCTGCGGAAGCGGTGAAGTCGTTGTTTTCTCAGTCCCAGTTGCATCTGCACTGGTCGTGGTTGCCATTGCACCATTACTGTCACTGGAAGTTTTCTGTTTCTCTGCCTGCTTCTTTGCCCATTCATAATAAGGATTCTGTAACACATACTTTTCAGACGTATTTCCGGCACCGTCTGTTACCGTAATCTCAATCTGTTTTGTAGTAAAATCTTTCTGTGTCAATTGCACTCTCAGCATTCCATCCTTCAAGTCTGTATAAGTGGTGCCATTGACTGTTACTGCAGTAATCCCTGATACTGTATCATTCCCCTGAATCGTCAGCACACCATCTGTCAGGGAAGCAGAGAGTGTAGGCTTTTCCGTGTCATAACACTTAATAGAGCGATTCTGCTCATAGACCTTCCCCTCACCATCTGTAACACGCACATACACTGTCTGATTTCCAGTGATCGTGATACTTCCACTTCCGGTTACATCCTGCCAGCTTCCATCTTTTCCTGCTTTTGCTTCAATCTTTGCTATTGAGAAACCTTCCGGCATATGACTGGCATCTACCGTAACAGCAATGGTTGTTTCTCCCTGTTTCCAGCCATCCGGTTTCTCAATCGTGATTGCAGGCGTGGTATTCTCAGCTGCATAAGCAGTCTGTGTCTGGAGCAAAGGTGTTGTCAGGCAAAGAAATGTCGTTGCTGCAAGCAAGCTCTTTTTTACCCTGCTTTTAGTAATTGTTCTCTTCTTCTGTTTCATTTTTTCCAGATTCATCATCGGCTTTTGTTTCCTCCTTCTGTATTTCTACCCTGCCGGGCAGTTCATTTTTCATTCTCTTTTTGAAAGCTTCCAATTCCGGAATACTCATATCCATTGCACGGATAATTCTTACAATTTCCAGATTTTCCGCTTCTGTTTTTGCAATCTCCGCAGCCTTGAACCGCTTTAAATCTGCTTCATATCTGGCTTTGGAAGCTTCCATTTTCTCTTTGGCTTTCTCATAATCTGCCGTAGCTTTTTCAAGACTTTTCATCGGTTCTCCTTTCCGGACGGCTGATGCAGCCGCCCTTTTTTCTTACCATCGTCCAAATCCATAGAAATGGCTCTGCCAGTATGGGGAATTGATGGACGTATACTGCACCGGATGTCCACAATGGATCATCTGACCATTGCCTACATAGATTCCGATATGCGTTACCGGCTCCCCTGCGTCGTAAGTTCCAGTAAAGAAAATCAAATCTCCCGGCTGCGCCTCCGACTGGGATACTGGTGTACAAATGTTGTACAGTCCCTGTGCTGTTAATCTTCCTGTATTCCTTACACCAGAGTTTGTCAGACAGTAGCTTACAAATCCGGAACAATCGAATCCGCTTGGGGAATATCCACCCCACACATACGGTGTTCCGAGATATTTTGCCGCTTCTTCTAGTAATCGCTGTGCCGCTTCACTGGTGTATTCATTGCCACCAAAACTGGAACCTTCTCCTGTTTCCAGATAAAAGATCGGGTTCAACCGTTCTCCATTTTTTAACAGTTCAATATGAAGATGGCTTCCTGTGGAATTTCCAGTGTTTCCTACCAGACCAATTTCATCACCTTTGGTAACAGATGCTCCTGCAGATACGCTCCGGCTGCTAAGGTGTGCATAGCGAAGCTCATAACCTTTGCTGTCTTTGATAATGACGTAATTTCCATAGCTGTCATTATAAGCAGAAGTTGTAACCGTTCCGGTCAGCCCTGCCATTACTTTTGTCCCTTCCGGTGCTCCGATATCCATACCATTATGAAGCTGATTTGCTCCTGATATTGGATGAATCCTGTATCCATAATAGCTGGTCACACTGGAATACCAGTTAAAATCAACCGGTGTTGCAAACATCTGCAAGTTGCCTTTTGTATCGTTGTAGGCACTGAACAGTTCTTTCTGGAAAAATCCCAGCCTTTCCTGACAGATTGACATCAGGTTTCCACTATTTAAGGTGACATTCAGTACATCTACATCTCTGGTCCTGGTCACTTCCACTTCCTGACTTCCATTATCATCCGCCAGATAACATTCCCATGTCTGATGTCCATGTGCAGATGCTGCCGCATGACTGTCATAATAGACATCAAACTGTACACCGTATCTTGCGAAAGCTCCGGTATCTTCTACAATATATTCGACACCATTCATAACTACCTTTGTTCCCATTGGTACAAACGGATTGGAAGCATCTACCGCTAAGGTATGATTGGCAGTTGGATATGCTCCACTGGCAGTCGGTCCTCCGCTCCAAACACCACAACAGATCGGACAGTTACAATATCCACTGGTCACTACTTGTCCCAAAGATTCTCCAACTCTTACAGTTGCTGTCTCTGTCACAGTCTCATTGACTGCTTCTGTTTCTAACCGATACTGCAATGCAAAAAGAGCATCCAGTTCTGGCTTTACCTGTTCAAAGGTAAATTCTTCATACTTTGCTGACAGATAACTGATCAGGATAAACGGATCATGCTCAATAGGTCCGATGTTATATCGGTATTCCTCATGTCCCGGTTCTTCAGATTCCATGTTGTTGATCCGCTCCTGCAGATTAGCTTCCAGCTGTGTATAATACAGTTCCGCTTCCCGGATTGCCTGATCCGATGACAGATAACTGGTTCCGGTGTAAGTGATCACATTTTGTAAAAACACTGCAGAGCATGACGTGACATTCGTTATGATCAGAAACATCAATCCGATCAGAACTGCTACACTGATATACACCTTCCGGTTTTCTTTAAAGAAGTTGGTGACTTTGCCGCCAATCTTCTTGATATAATCAATCGTACCTTTTGTAGCTGTTCCTACTGTCTGTTCACTTCGCTTCGCTTTGGCATAATCCCGTTTGATCTGTTGCTTCTGAATCTGTTTTTTCAGTTTCTTCTGCTCCTGACGGGTTGCCGCCTGTGTCTGTTTCTCTTCCTGTCTTTCAAGTCTGCTTCTTTTTCTGGATGCCCTCTGTTTCCTGCGTCTGGCACTTCTCTGTTCCAGCCGGTAAACACCTTCGCCGCTTTCTTCTAACTTATGGGCACCTTCTACCGCCGCATTATCGTCTTCATTTTTGCTGATCTCACGGTGCAATGCTACGGAAGTTGCACTTCCTGCTTTCTTGACAACAGAAGCTTTTTCTGTTTTCACAGATTCCCCTTCACCAAACTTCAGGCGGGATTTTTTCTTTCCAGGAGCTTCTCCATCATTTGCCTGATAGACCTGTGCCTTCTTGGAATGCTGCTTTGCTTCCTTCTTCTTTTTGGCTTCCTCATAAGAAAACTTTTTGGCTTTTTCCTTTTGTTTCTGATGTCGGAAATTGACTCCATCCGCATCCATCTGGTTCAATTTCTCCATATCTTTATCATTTTTCACAGAAGCACCCGTTTCCTCATAAGCAAACTTCAAACGCTGTTTTTGTTTTGGCTTTTTGCTGCCACCTGTCTGATTTCTCCGGCTGTCTCCTCTGTTTTCTGAAAGATCCGCACGTTTTTCTTTCAGTCTCCCTGACTGGCTGGCTTCGGATTTTTCTGCAAGTCTGGATTCCTTTCCGACTTCAGCACGGATTCTTTTCCGGTTTTGTTGCTTTCTATTTTGTCCAAAATCCTCACTTTGGTTCTCTGTTCGCATCAGTTCCGGTGCATCTCTGGATTTTTGCACAGAGGGACGAATATTTTTCCCACTCCGTTCAGACTGGCGGAGAGACTTATCCACAAGGTGTTCTTCTTTTTCCCCCTGTTTTCTTCCCATCTGCACATCACTGGCACGGTTACTGACACGAACAGAAGATTTATCTGTCAGGTTTTCTTCTACCAGACCATCCTTTGTCATCTTCTGGACTTTCTTATCCCTGACTTTCATTCTCTGTTCTGCCACTACTTACTCCTCCTTCTTCGGATACCCTTTCCCTGCCTGCAATAAGCAGAGAAAAGCGATGCCGAAAACAGCACCGCCACTAAAAGTTAATACATATGAAATTACTCGTAACATTGTTTTCTCCTTTGATTTAACCTGCTTCAGAGGTCTCCTCTAAGCGGGTTGTCATGATTTTATAGAGGGAATTCTTCGGGAATCTGTCTACAAATGGGATAATGACATTTCCATAGAACAGAAGTCCTTCCCCCTCATTACTGTTGGTTACATAGGACAGCTGGGTTGGTGAGATATTCAGCTGCTTTGCCAGAATCTGCCTGTCTCCGGAAGCCTGGTTCAGCATATAAATAAAATCTGAATTTTCAAATATATTCTCTATCTCCCTGGAAGACAATAAATCTTTTATATTCTGGGTGATTCCAGTTGGAATACCACCCCATTTACGAAATCTCTTCCATATCTCCACACTATAAGCTGCGGTCTGCTCTTCCTTCAAAAGAAGATGGAACTCATCCACATAGTATCTGGTGGACTTATGAGCAGAACGGTTCATTGTTACCCTGTTCCAGACCTGATCCTGAATGACAAGCATCCCAATCTTTTTCAACTGTTTACCAAGTTCCTTGATATCAAAGCAGACAATACGGTTATTAATATCCACGTTTGTCTGATGGTTAAACACATTCAGAGAACCTGTAACATAGATTTCCAACGAAGTGGCCAGTCGCTGTGCTTCCGGCTCTTCCTGTTTTCTCAGAAGGTTGTATAAATCCTCCAGGATTGGCATCTTCTCCGGCACTGGATCGGCAAGATATTCCTGATATACTAACCGTACACAGCGGTCAATGATGGTCTTTTCTACCGGCTCCAGTCCATTCTTTCCTCCAACAATCAGCTCACACAAAGACAGAATAAAATCTGCTTTCAGTGACAGTGGATTATCTTCCTCGGAATAGTTCAGGTTCAGATCCATTGGATTGATATACTGGTCAGATACTGGCGAAACCCGAACTACCTGCCCATACAGTGCCTGCACAAGTGCCGAATATTCGGCTTCTGGATCACAGATAATGATATCGTCTTCCGTGATCAAAAAGCAGTTTGTAATTTCCCTCTTTGCTGAGAAAGACTTACCGGAACCTGGTGTACCAAGAATCAGTCCATTTGGGTTCTTCAGACGCTTCCGATCAACCATGATCATGTTGTTGGATAATGCATTCAGTCCATAATAAAGAGCTTCCCCTTCCTGAAACAGTTCCTGTGTCGTAAATGGCACGAAGATCGCTGTTGAAGATGTGGTAAGCCCTCTCTGAATTTCAATTCGATTGACTCCAAGCGGAATACAGGACATGAGTGCTGCTTCCTGCTGATAATCCAGCTGTTTTAAGGAACAGTTATATTTCTGTGCGATCCCCTGCACCTGGAAAATATTATTATCCAGCTTCTGACGCTTCTTTGCGGTATTCATTACCAGAACTGTCACAAGGAACATTCTCTCATTTCTGGACTGCAGATCTTCCAGCAGATTCTTTGCCTCTTCGCCATAAGTCACAAGGTCCGATGGAAGCACGTCCATATCATAACCGGAACGTACCGCACGCTTCTGCTCTTCAATCTTCATCTTATCAAGATCAGAAATCTTACTCTTGATCATCTTGATTGCTGAACTCTGATCAATGGACTGGATATGAATGTTGACATTGATGCTGTCATCCACATCCAGAAAATCTGCAAGCATCCGGTCTGTTAGCTCCGGTGCAAGAATCTGAAGGTAACTCACACTTCCCATCGTTCTTCCCATCAAAAATGTCTGATTCTTGGAAAAGTTAAAGGAAGTCGGTGCAATAAAATCTTTGGTCTTTAATCCGGTTTCCGGAAGCATCTTGTACTGGAACTTAAATGGTTCGATCCGATCCTGGTTGAACACATGATACAGAATCTCCAGCCTTTCCAGTCCATTCAAAGAATGTGCCTGTGCTCCCAGAACCTTAAAGTTATTTAAGATATCTGTTTCGATTCTTTCAAGCCTTGGTCTTGCTACCTTCAGACTTTCTGCTTCAATTCCAAAAGTGATATACTTCGTCTTTACCAGACCATTATTTCCTTTGGAAAGCTGATTTTTCAGCATAGTACGGTATTCTTCACGAATGGCATTGAAGTCATCGTTCTGATCCGGAATGTCAATGCTTTTCTCAAATTCTGCCACATCCACCTGCTGATTGATAAAGGACAGCTGCACACTGATGGAAGAATCAAAGTAATTTAAAAAATCACAGTAATTCTCAAATATCGTGGTCTTATCCTCATTTAAAGCAAGCTGATAATTGATGTCATAAAACTGAATCGTCTTGGAGAAAAAGGTCTTTGTCACCTGGCAGATACCATCCTGCAGCATCCGAATATACGGAATACTCTGCTGTGCAGTTGTAGGAATGCCTTTCTGTTTCCTACGGTCCCGTTCCTGTTTCTTTTTACGCTTTTCCTGTTCTCTTTCTTTTCTGCTTTTTTTGTTTCTTCTTTCCTGACGGTTTCTTTTTTCCGCCAGGGACAGACGCTCCTGCTGAGCCTCCTGCTTTGTCTTTTTTGCCATCCGGCACACCCTCCTTTTTTACAAGGGTGGAAATCTCCTGATAAAAATTTTCTGTCTTATATGGTCTTACTGCCGGACAGATAAACTTCTGTCGAATGATATTTGCCACCACTTTTTCAAAGGGAAGCCCGTCTTTTTCATACATTGCCATGAAGAAAAACGGAAGCATGACCGTTACCATCAAAATGGCAGCGATACTTGAACCGATTGGTTTTCTCATGAACAGATAAAACGGAATTCCCACAACTGCGGCAAGTGAAAAGAAAATCAACTGCCGCTTTGTCAGATTTAACGCTACTTTTGTTTTGACCTTGGTAAGGTCTTTTGGTACTGGTACATACGCCATGGTATGCGCTCCTTTCCTGCCCGTTAGTGGGCATTGAATATCGATTTGCTAAGGCTTCCGGTCTTGAATAATGAAAATGCAAGAATCACGGTATAAGCCGCTACTGAAAACATTGCTGCATGAAGGTCACTGGATATGGTCATTGCATTTACTAAAACTGCATAAATTCCCACACAGACCATCATGAAGAATCCCTGAAATGCCAGTGCGAACAAGCCTTTTAAATAGTTGTTTCCGATATTGCCCCATTCCTTATTGGTCATGGTGGCAAACGGAATTGGTGCTATGGAAGTATAAAGGTAAATTTCTATCATTCTTCCGTACAAAATAACGGTTATGATGATCGACAGAATCCGCATGGTAATACTGATCAGCAGCGTTTCCATGGATAGCAGGAACAAATCCCCTAACTCCATATCCTCCAGGGCATCCACAATTCGTGTAATTGCTTCTGTTGCATCCACCGCAGTGTTTCCTGATATCACCCCGGCGGCATTGTTGACCACATGCTGGCCAACGTCAAAGACCGCCATCGTGATATTGAACGTATTTGTCACCAGATAAATGGCTACATACGCTTTGAAGATCCAGAGAAAAATATTGTAAGTCTCAAATTCATGGAAATTGTTTTTCTGCGTTACCATCGTAATCAACTCATAGCACAGGACAAAGGTGATGATTAGTCCCGCAATGGGGACAACCACCGTTTGGGATATATTCTGAATCAGATTAAAAATCCCTGCATTCCATCCTTGCGGTGTCTGTCCCACCTGCCCGGCTATGGTTCCCACCTGCTCATTGACAGACGTGAACATGTTATCCAAACATGACTTGATAAGTCCGATCAGGATATCCTTTATCGCTTCCGTAATTCTCTCAATGATGGTGTTCATCTACCACTCCTCTTAAGAGAACAATGTTGCCAGCTGTGGAATCAGGGTAGTTCCCAGCAGCATAATTCCGGCACCAGCCATCAGCTGTTTGATGCCCTGGCTCTTAGCGCCGGGATTGTCGTTTCCATATCCTTCCAGAAGGTTTACGACACCCCACACGCCAAGACCTGCGCCGATTGCGACTACAAGAGTTTTTAAAGTTGTAATTGCACTGCTAAAAAATGCCATATACATTCACCAAAACTGACTTCTTTCAGGTGTTTACGGGAACGAAAAACCACCGACTGAAAAGCCGGTGCACCTAATGTCAGTTATTCCTTTCCTCATTATTTTCTGTTCATTCCCAAGGTTACTCCGACAGTTCTACATGAATTACTTCCACCTCTTCTTCAGATTTCGGTGTGTACTGCGGATTTAACTCTTTCTCAACTTTGTATCGGTTCTTCTCGTTTTCATCTGCAAGAAGCCGATAGTTTTTGTGTTTTGTGATATCATATTTGTCCGAGAAAAATGGTCTGGCACCACGGATCTGCAGGATACATTTTCCTCCATCCATGACTGCAATCTCATCTTCTGTCATCAGCTGTTTGCCTGTTTTCTGGTAATTCAATCCAAAAGACTTCTGATTACTCCTCGTCTCCGAAGTGTTATATAGGTCAATGGTTTCCTTACCCAGAAGCTCGCTCATTTCCTTTAAGGTAGTTTTCTCTTTTCCTCCAAGGAATAGTGTCGTATCACAGTTACCCAGAATAGTATCTGCACTATCCTTATACATTGCCTTTAGCTGACTCTGTGACTGCAAAATAATAGAAGCAGAGATTTCCCTGCTTCGGATGGTTGCGATTAGCTTGTCAAACTGTGGAATCTGCCCGATGTTGGCAAACTCATCAGCGATGACACGCACATGAACTGGCAGTCTTCCACCATACTCATCATCTGCCTTGTCACAAAGCAGATTGAAAAGCTGTGACTGTAACATGGCAATCACAAAATTGAATGTGGTATCCGTGTCGGACATAATCAGAAACAAGGCTGTTTTCCTGTCACCGATCTTATCCAGTTCCATTTCATCATAAGACATGATCTCACGGAGTTCTGCGATATCAAATGGTGCCAGCCTCGCACCACAGGAAATAAGAATACTTTTGGCAGTTTTGCCAGCCGCCATTTTGTATTTTTTATACTGTCTGACCGCAAAGTGCTGCGGATCCCTTTCTTCCAGTTCCTGAAACATCATATCCACTGGATTCTGGTAAGTTTCATCCTCTTCACGGGTTTCGCTTTCATTCAAAAGATCCAGAAGAGTATTCAGGTTCTTTTCCTCTTCATCTCCTTCATACCAGATAAAAGCAATCAATGCCGTGTACAACAGCTTCTCTGCTTTCACCCAGAAATCTTCGGAAGCTTTTTCCCCTTCGCCTTTGGTATTAACAATGATTGTTGTAACCAGCTTCAGGATATCTTTTTCAGACCGTATATAAGCAAATGGATTGTAATGAAGCGATTTGGAAAAATTGATGGTATTCAAAATCTTAATCACATATGGCTCATGAACTACTTTTCCAGATTTATCTTTCATAATATTTCCATTCTTATCTTTCTTAGGTGGTCCCTTTGCTAACATCTTCCCGCACTCCTCGATCAGAGTGCCTTTCGGATCTGTAATGACCATGGAACAGTTCATCTGCATAACTGACGGCTTAACGAAAAATCGAGTTTTTCCGGAACCACTGCCGCCAATGACCACTATATTTTTATTTCTTGCATACTTTGGCTGTTTAGGTCTACTTTCCATAGTCAATGCTTCTGTTGCTGTCAATGGAATATTCATCCAGGGATCTTCCGACATATAAGGTTTAATATCCTCAGCGTTTCCCCATCTGGCTGAACCATACTCGATTCCCTTCCGAAGTTTCTTTGCATCTGACTGTTTCTGCCAAACCAATAATTTCAAAATAACTGCGACAGTAACTCCAACCAATAGATCTCTCAGGTCAAAGCTCAACAGAATCCCTGTAAAGATCCGATCTGCATGTTCCATCGCATATAACAGTTTGTTCCCTATATCTTCTCCGGGACTGCTCCTGTATAAACAGGACGCTCGATCCGCATAAAAAGCAGTTAGAACATAGGGAAGATTTGTAAGAACCAGTTTCTTTTTATCCAGAGCGGACAGCCTGACCCTGATCTTATTCTTACATTTTTGCATCAGGTTTTTACCGATTTGCTTTTTCATCGGCTCTGCTCCTGATGTCGGTTCTTTACTTTGTCCTTCGTCTTCTTTGGCATCATTGCCCGGTAAGCTGCAAGACGCTTATGAATGGAAGGTTTATTCGCTTTTTGAATCTGTTTCTGGGAAAACTCACGGAAAGCAGCATTGAGGGCATCCTGATCACGTCCCTTGAAAAATACCAGATAAACCGGCGGCTCTTTGCTCTTATCTTTTTTCAAAGCATAATTGATCCCGTATTTTCTGGCATAGCGTTCAAAGGACTTGATATTCTTATTTGTGATCTCGATATTGACCATCCCGGCATTTTGTTTTGCCAGCTCTTTTACCGTGACCTTTCCCTGTTTCGGCTGATTCTTCTTCGCTTTCTTCTCTACCGATTTCTGCTTCTGATGACGCAGATAAGCAGCAAGAACCTTTTTCAATAGATCTGCTGTTACTTTGGTAGTCCGAATGCAGAATGTGACCGTTTTCTGAGTTACCTCTTCCTGCATGATTTTCCCTCCTTTCAGCGATTTAACTGCTGTCCAGATCTGTAATCATGGCAACCACCTCCTTCATTCTTTACTCTTCCTCCGCACACAACGCTTTAAAAAATTCTTTTCCTTTTGGTGTAACCAATGTCTGTGAACCAAGATGTCCATTCTTAAAATAGTCTTTTACAATAAACAGATCATGGTTCTTCTCCACCGCATAAGGAAGCAGCGTGCCGGATGGACTTCTATATAGAAATCCTCTATTTAAAAGAAGTTTCACAAATTTCCTTTCTGGAAATTCAATCTCTTTTGCCGTCGTTCGAATATTGGTGCATTCTCCTATAATCATGAAATGATCATAATAATCTGCTTTTGGCTGCATATCATTTACACGATTTTGCAATTCTCGGTTTCGATTGTTTTCTGCCAAAAGTCTCTCGGCAAATTCTAAAAGAAGTTCCGGGTTATCCTTTACCCTATCTAAAAGGTCGGTCTCTAAATATCCGCCTGTTTTCCTAATAGCAGGAAGTACCTCATCAAATACCCACTTCTCAAAATTCTGTGCTGACTTCAAACGACTTTTTGTAATCAGCCGATATACATCTCCCTCTGGAATAAAAATCATTGGCTGTACACCGCCAGATGTAAGGACGCCCCGTTTCAGGGCTCCCTTACAATGAACATTTATCGCATTTCTTGGTTTTGCATATCCCAAAGCAAATGCTACATCAATTCCAGAAAATAAAAGTCTGCCTCCATCTTCAATCATACGGATGGAACCAAACTCCGAATTGTGAAACTCTGTGATTTTATAATCCGCCTTCTCCATCCTCTTCTCCTCCTGTACCGGCAAGCAACATCAAACCATTTTCAATGATTGTATTCCTAATAAACTCTGCTACATTCACAGTTAAATAACCAAGGTACTCTGCTAGGAAATCACCATATTCCTCTTCTGTCAGTAATTCCTCCAGTGCTTCCAAATGAGCTGTCACTTTAGAAGTCTGTTTTCCACCAAGCAGCTTGCCAAATATTTCTGTAAATTCTTCTGTGTCACATGACTCAAACATACATAAGACCATCTCCATTGTTGTTTCCAAAACTAAACGATCCATTTTCATTTGTGTCAGCTCTTCCATTGTTTTCATGGCAGTCATAAGTGCATCACTTGTCATATGTTCTTTATTGATTCTTCCTTCTGAATCAACCAATCCTATTGCAAATAATTCTAAAAAGTATTTTCTCATAAATCTTGTCCTCCTATCGAAATGGCATTTCCTGTTCAAGTTCTTCTGGTATATCAAATGGAATCTTTCTCTGCTCTGCTGGTTGAAATCCGTCAGATTCTTCTTTTTTTGTTTTGGCTTCTGCAAACTCTACATTATCCATAATGACTTCGGTATAACAGGATGCAGTTCCAGTCTGTTCATCTTTGATCTGAGAGATTACCAACTCTCCGGAAAGAGCAATCTTAATTCCTTTTTCAAGATATTTCTCTACAAATTCTGCATTATTTCCATAAGCTGTGATCATCACTACAAATGCTTTGCTTGTGCGATTTCTTTTTACTACCAGTGGAAACTTGGATACTTTGGTTTGTCCCTTTTGCGTAGATGCCAGCTTAGTTTCTGGATCCCTGGCAAGCCTACCCATTAAAACAATCGTATTCATGCTTCTTGTCCTTCCTTTCCTCCTGCAACACCTTTCCCTGGTATTTCAAACAGGATAATAATCTATGCATTTTCTGCACGAAAAAATGAGGAATGGAGTCGAACCATTCCCCACTTGCTACAGGATTTCTCCTGTAATATAAATAAGAAAATCTAAGTATTCGCATTTGGGCTTTGTCTGTACATATACATCTGATCGTTATCATTTCAGATAACCCGGCTGTAAAAATACAGTCACAGTCTCTGTTTCAGCAGAGGTCCTGTACCTTTCGGTGGTATCATTATTGTTTCGCTCTTCCCGTAGGAGTCTTCGCCTGCACAAGCCGGATTAACTCCGGTAAGCATGTTCCTCAAGATGTATCAGCTCCTTCAATTGTCAAGGTGCAATCGGAAGAACTGTCTGAACCTCTTTTACGTTTGTGATTTTGGGAAATCAGAGGATTTTCAATTTGCCTTCCATATACTCTGTATTGGAAGCGACAAAATCGGACATGATTTTAGAAATTTTTTGAAATTATTTTTTGAAGTGTAAAAAGACATAAAAAA
>ERZ791899.893-NODE-893-length-30504-cov-15.764853_pt1 | contig 30504 bp, 27 predicted proteins | sample MGYA00510151_ERZ791899 | MGnify/ENA primary metagenome ERZ791899 (study PRJEB30046, sample SAMN00792118) | human gut metagenome | study: EMG produced TPA metagenomics assembly of the A metagenome-wide association study of gut microbiota in type 2...
CTCCTTTGATATAGAACAGCATAATGTCCTCAATAGAAGCATTATCAATAATTAGATTTTGGTATCTTTTTTTTGCAGCTACTTTGTCATGTATTAAGCATTCCACGCTAAGATTTGTTTCTCGACAACATACATAGTCATCTGGTGAAACAGTATTAAATTCTGATTTTTTACAGCGTATAATTCCATAATTATAAATGAGGTCATCTTTCTTTTCCTCAAAAATAATTTTTCCATTATGAATCAGAATTACATAGTCAGCAACCTTTTGTATGTCAGAGGTTATATGTGTAGAGAACAAAATAGAGTGTTCTTCATCTTGAATAAATTCTAAAAAAATGTCCAAAATTTCATCTCGTACAACAGGATCTAACCCTGTTGTTGCTTCGTCTAAAATCAGAATCTGGGGTCTATGCGATAGTGCACAAATAATTGACAATTTCATCTTCATACCTTTTGAAAGTTGCCCTATTGATTTATTTAATGGAACATCAAGGCGTTTCATATATTCTTCAAACAAATTCATATCCCATGTTTTATAAGATCCCGAAAGGATTTGGGCAATATCTTTTGCATTTAAGACGGAATGGAATTTACATTCGTCAAAAACAACACCAATGTTTTCTTTATGCAAATAAGAATGATTTTGTTTACCCAATATTCTTATTTCACCCGTATCCAACTTCAACTGGTCTAAAATTAAATTGATAGTTGTACTTTTTCCAGCACCATTTTCTCCTATGAAACCCACAATATGTCCTGTAGGAACTGTAAATGAAATATGATCTAACATAAAATCATCAAATTTTTTAGTCACATTTTTTACAACAATACTGTTCTGTTCCATAATTCCACCTCTCATTCTTCAAAAAATAGTTTTAGAATATTAGCCATTTGCTCATAGCTGATACCATGGGTACGACCGATTATAGCAACCTTTTCTAAAAGTTCTTCCGCTATTCGTAGTTGTTCTTCTTGAATAAATTCTTTATTTGGTGATGCAACAAAACTACCTTTTCCTGATACGGTTTCGATAAACCCATCTCGAGTTAAATCTTCGTAAGCTCGTTGAACAGTAATAACACTTATATGCAGGTCTTTTGCCAGTGCACGCATGGAAGGCAGGGCTTCTCCGGCAGATAGGGTACCATTCATGATTAAACTCTTGATCTGCATAGCAATTTGTTCATAAATAGGCTTATCACTACTATTACTTATGATAATTTCCATTCTAATTTCCTCTCACCACCTTCTGATATATGCGTACTTATACGATATATACAGTGTATATGATAGTGTCAGAAATGTCAATAAAGTAATCTTACAATTCATTAAAATATACCATATAAAGTTTTCAAAAAATCAGCGTAATCCAACCTGTCAACTGGCATAATAAGGTTTTTTCTTTGTGCAAATCAGCACGATAATGATAGGATGAGCGATGATGAATTAGAACTTCTGGCTCCATGGAACGAAATCGTCAAAACTGAAATCGAACGTCGTGCAAACGAATCAAATCAATCATATGTGAATTGTCAAGGTGCTCCGGCTGCTGAAAAGCAGTCGGGGATTTTTTCTATCATATCTAAAAATTAAGCGCTTATCATATATTCAGATTGGCAGTGAAGTAGTTGTTAAAGAATATCCAGATAGACGGGAATATGCTGTTTGGGAAGAGGTGCTTAATGCTTGTTTGAAAGAAAAATATATTGAAAGAAAAAGCGAAGCGATTTGTGTAATTACAAATGCTGGCTATAAAGTAGTTGAGTGATGAAAAATACATATAGCAGAAGAGCATTAGATTAAAAAAGAATAGTAACTCCCCATTATTGGAATATTTTCCAGTTTTGGGGAGCATTGTATTTGCTATATTCGCCATTTTTTCTTAGGTTCATATTTTCCACAACCATCACAGGTCTGCGGCCAGTTGATTTTCCATTCAAAATATTCATCTCTGGTAATTGTACCAGATTTCAATTCTTCTTTTCTGATAATCCATTCTTTCATAAAATCATTCAGAACCCCATAGTTGAACCATAGACCAACAGGTGGATGAGCAGGCCAGTTATCAGAATCGTGATAACGGACAGCGGTATCCTCATTAGAATTGCACTTTTCGATTGGATAGGTTTCTAACTGGAAGAGGTTGATCGCTGCCGGGTTAAATTCATCAATCCAGAACAGAATTTCCATAAGTTCCGAAGCATCCATAGTAGTAGGTTCGTGCAGTGCCAGCGGATTCACGTCCAGAATCTTAGCCATTTCAGTTACCAGATCTTTGCGGGGAACCCGGTAATTCGTTTCATATTGGGCAAGGCGGTTTGCGCCTTTATCGCCCCAACCGAGGGCGGCTCCAAGTTCTGCCTGTGTCATATTTCGGAATGTCCGGATTTTTTTTATTTTATCACCGATTGTCATATCAGATTTCCAACTTTCTTTTTGATAAATCCATTTTACTACCAAAAACATGGAATGTAAACAGAAAGATTCGCATTGAAGCGAATAAAACACCTGACATTCGCATTAAAGCGAATTAAAATGACGGTACAATAAGGTTCGCATTAAAGCGAAACAAAAGAGGCGAATGTAAATTTTTTATGAATTTTTCAAAAAAGGGTGTCAAAAGTGCCTCTGTAACGCCTTATTAGTGAGAGGATTTTTTTGAAGCGAACAACATTTTGGTGTTTCCAGGCTGTAATAAGTGAAAGGATATTCAAAAAACTCTCTTTTGTACCTTGAAAACTGCAAGAGCTGTATAATCTGATTCCACAGATGCCATAACCCTGTAAATGATTTTACAGGCGAGCGTCGAAGATACTCCGGAAACGGCTGGTAAGTTTGCGAGGAAGCTACCAGCATTCAGAAATACTTTGATAGAGGTCAGATGTAACGTTGACAACAGATTATACGAATGGAAGCCAATACGCTGAACAGAATACAAAATGCTATAGATATCTGGATAACTGGAGAAAAGAGGAAGAAAGATAAGGTGATGCGGTTGAGAAAATTGTAGGTATAGGACGACTTATACAAAGAATATGTTGGAAAAAGAGGTGAGCATCATGGTGAATCAGTCAGTAATAGATTCCAGTGTTGATCTGGAGCAGTTAAAGGACATTGAAGATTTAATTCCTGATATGGATAAAGCTATTTCTGAGAAAGTGGAAACTTTTCTGGATAAATCCGGCGATCAGCCGTATGCTCACATGAATGAAGGGTATGTGGTGGTCGTGGAAATGACCGGAGAAATGGATGCCACAGATGCCATTAGCGATTATCTTAGAAAAAGAACGGAGTTGATGTATTAGATGCAAGTCTTGAAAAAATATCTTGCGAAGCTACAGATGTTATGTTAATGTGAGGTCAGGGAAAATGAACGTGATACATGGTTTCTGACTTCAAATTCAATGGAATAAGTAAGTTGGGAGCGATGTAAAATGGAACAGATGCAAATGAATATGCCAGATATATACGATGCTGCATTGTATCTTCGATTATCGAAAGATGATATGGAAGAGGGCGATGTGAAGTCAGAGAGCAACAGCATTGCAAATCAGAGAGAGTTACTTCGGAGCTTTGTAAAAAGCCAGCCGGATATTCAGATCTTTGATATATATGTGGATGACGGATACTCAGGAGGAAATTTTGACCGACCTGAGTTTAAACGAATGACAACTGATATAGAAGCTGGAAAAGTAAACTGCGTGATTGTAAAAGACTTATCCAGATTCGGAAGAGAGTATATAGAAGCCGGGCGATGGATCGAAAAGACCTACCCGGCTTTAAATGTGCGTTTTATTTCAGTTACAGACCAGTTTGACAGTAAAACAGCAGATTTTTCAGAAAAGTCATTTGTTGTTCCAATCAAAAATTTTGTAAATGAAAGCTATTGCCGGGACATTTCCGGTAAAGTGCGAAGCCACCAGAAAATCAAACGTGAAAAAGGTGAATTTATTGGAGCATTTGCCCCGTATGGTTACTGCAAAGATCCGGAGAATAAGAACTGTCTGGTGATTGATTCTTATGCAGCGGATATTGTAAGAAAAATATTTTCATGGAAAATTGATGGATTCAGTCTTGGAGCAATCGCAGAAAAACTGAATGTACGTTATGTGCAGTCTCCAAAAGAATATAAAAAGGCAAATGGCGAGAATTATAATTCTGGATTTCACAGCTCAGACACACCGAAATGGTCGGCAGTGCAGATTAAAAGGATTCTAACCAACGAGGTTTACATTGGAAACATGGTACAGGGCAAGCAGGAACGAATCAGCTATAAAGTAAAGCAACGCCTGGATAAGCCAGAATCAGAGTGGGTGAAAGTAGAAAATACGCATCCGGCAATCATCAGGCAGAATGATTTTGATGTGGTGCAGAAGTTACTCCAATATGATGGCAGAGCATCGAAAACATCAGACAGTGCAAACTTTTTTTGGGGATTTGTGTTTTGTGGAGATTGCAAGACCCCGATGATACGCAGGGTAAATCAGTATAAGGGGAAGAAAAAAGCTTTTTATATCTGCCAGACAAAGAATAAAGGTGGAGATTGTACCAGACACAGTATTCCGGAAGAGGTGCTGAAAAGGATTGTATTGAAAGAGATTCAGGCATATACAGCACTTTTTATAGACTATCAGATGATTATGGAAGAACTTTGTGAGATGCAAGTTAGTTACGATCAGGTAATCGGTTATGATACACAGATTAGTAAGTTGCAGGAAGAATATAACCGTTATTACAGTCTGAAAGCATCTTTGGGTGATGACTTGAAAGAGGGACTGATCAGCAAAGCGGAGTTCGATGATTTTCGGGAAAGTTATGGAAGAAAATGTGAAGAACTGGAGCAGATGATTGAGAATCAGAAAAAGCTGATAAAGCAAATGTTTGAGGGTGGAGTGTCTGCAACCGTTCAGTTGGAGGACTGGAAGAAATCACTGGAAATCAAAGAATTGGATCGCACATTGCTGGCACTGACCGTAGATAAAATCTATATTTATGAAAACAAGCAAATTAAAATTCACATCCGCTATCAGGATATGATTGAGAAGATGAAAGTCATAAGACGGTTTTATGCGGAACACAGGACAGAATGCAGGAAAGAGGTGGGATAAATGGCAAGAACAGCAAAAAGATATAAGAAAAACACAGAGAAGAAGATGCCTGGTATTCCGGTATGTATGGCTGCAATTTATGCCAGATTATCCGTAGACAATGATGAAAAAAAGTCAGAATCTATTGAAACACAGGTTACGCTGATAAAAGAATTCATTCAGAAGCACAATGAAAATCCGGACAAAGAGTATGAGATTGCTGTATATGATATTTATTCTGATTTGGGAAAAACCGGAACAAATTTTGACAGACCGGGATTTGAACGGATGATGAATGATGTCAGGGCAGGTAAACTAAACTGTATTCTGGTAAAGGATTTCTCACGATTTGGAAGAAATTATATCGAAACTGGCAACTATCTGGAAAAGATTCTTCCTTTTATGAAAGTGCGGTTTATTTCTGTATGTGACAACTATGATTCATTTGCACCGGATGCCAAGAATCAGGAATTATCCATGAATATCAAGAATCTGGTGAATGATGCTTATGCGAAAGACATTTCCGCAAAAGAACGGGCAGCGAAACGTATTGCACAGAAAAATGGTGAGTATGTGGGATCTACAGCTCCATATGGATATTGTGTGGAAAAGATAAATGGAATTTATAAGTTGATGGTGGAACCGGAAGCTGCAAAGATTGTCCGCAGGATTTTTGAAGAATATGCTTCGGGAGATGGCATACAGAGCATTATTGACAGGCTGTTTGAGGATAGGGTACATCGGATTTCAGATTATAACCAATATCATCATGTGTACTGTCAGGATGGAGAGAACCTTCATCAGTGGGGGAATTCTTCGATACGTGCAGTGCTGAACCGAAATAATTATTATGGTGATCTGGTTCAGAGGAAATACGAATCCAGATTTCAAAGAGGGGAAAAATGGTGTGACATATTGGACGAGAGCCAGTGGATTATTACGCCAAATGCCCATGAACCGATTATCAGCCGAGAACTGTTTGAAAAAGCACAGGTCAGGCTAAAAGCAGCACAACAGAAAGCAACAAAAACTACTGCAGGGTGGGAAGATGATGAAAGAGCATTTTACAATGTATTCTATTGTGGTGATTGTAAGCGGAAAATGTGTACACGTAGATACAGAGGCAATGTGTATTACTTTTGCAATGCTGCCTGGTATCGGGATGAAAGAAAATGTAGTCACAAATCTATTTCCGAAGAGAAATTGCAGAAAATTGTTCGTTCGGAGCTGACCAGACAGTTTCAGTTATCTGGATTGCGGAAAAAGGATATGTCTGCTATAAGCAGTGCGGTATTTCTTTCCAAAATCAATGAGATTCAAACTGAGATCAGAAAACTGAATATAGATATGGAAAGACGTTCAGAAAAACTGGCACAGGCATTTATGAAATATAAAGAGGGTGAACTTTCCAAAGAAGCCTATATAGAAATGAAAGATGACCGTAATAGCTGGAAAGAGTTCTGCGAAGAGAGAAAGAAGTCTTTAGAGCAGACCATACGAAAGCTGGAAAAACAGCAGAAAGAAGAAGCCAGATTTTTACGAAGCCTGCTGGAGCTGGATGGGACAACCAGAATCAATGCGGAACTTGCAGAAGGCTTGATTGAAAGTATGTATCTATATGGTGATGGCAAACTGGAAATCAACTTCGGGTTTAAGGGGGTGGTAGAACATGAGTGATCAGAAACTGATTATTGGATATTACCGCCTTTCCATGGAAGATGACTCAGAGGGAGAAAGTAACAGCATTATTAATCAGAGAAAACTGGTAAAAGATTATATTTCCAATATTCCTGAACTGGTGGCTATGCCCTTTCAGGAGTTCTACGACGATGGATATTCTGGTTCCAGTATGGAACGTCCGGCAATTAAGCAGGTTCTGGAACTTGCCAGGGAGAATAAAGTGCAGTGTATCGTAGTAAAAGATTTTTCACGTTTTGCCAGAAACTATATTGAGATGGGAACTTATCTGGAACAGATTTTTCCATTCCTGGGAGTACGATTTATTTCTATTTCAGACCGATATGATTCTAAAGATTATAAAGGAAAGAGTTCAGACATCGAAGTACAGTTTAAAGGATTGATCGCAGACTTCTATGTGAAAGATCAGTCTGTAAAGGTAAAGGCAGCAGTCAGCACCAGACGGGGAAAAGGTGAGTATTGTTGTGGTTCTGCACCTTATGGGTATCGAATCAATCCAGAAAATAAGAAAGAACTGGTGATTGTAGAGGACGAAGCGGAAGTGATTCGCAGAGTATTTGAACTGACCAATCAGCGATATTCCAAGATGGAGATTTGTAAGTTATTCAATGAAGAGGGTGTATTGACTCCCTTGCAGTCTATGAGCAGACGACAGAAATCAGACAGCAAGAAAGCTGCATCAAGAGGATTGCAGTGGACGAGTGATATGATACGGAAGATTGTGGATGATAAGACCTATATAGGCTGTATGGTCTATGGAAAGACAAAGATTCCAGATCCCGGAACTGGGAAAGAAGTACCCGTTCCGAGAAGTCAGTGGAAAGTGATGGAAAATCACCACGAGCCAATAGTGTCAAAAGAAGTCTTTGAGAAAGCACAGTCCCTGCAGATCAGATACACCAAGAAAAGCAAATTTGACAGGGAAACAACACTGTTAGGTGGCTATGTGAAGTGTGGAAATTGTCACAGAAGCCTGACTTCAAGCAGTCCAGTTCATGGTCATATCCTTTATAGCTGTGCTTACAGTAAAGGAAAAAAAGATACAGGATGCTTTGCCGGAAAAGCTGATAACAAAATGCTGGAGCATATTGTACTGGCAGAAATAAAGGCATATTTGCGTCAGAATATCAGTCAGGAACAAATGCAGCAATCTATGAGAAAACAGCATGAGGACAGCATAGAAGCCTATAAGACGGAAAATGCAGAATGTGAAAAGCGTCAGGAACAGATAAAGATTCAGAACCGTCAGAACTATGAGAAGTATCACGAAGGGCAGATGGATCAGAAACAGTTCGTGGAAGCAAAAAAGCAGTTGGAAGAAGAAAGAGAACGACTGCAGAAGCGTGTGCAGGAGTTGGCTGAGTTGATAAACGTTGAGAAAGACATCCTGATGAAAAAGAATGTTCCGGTGGAGCAGATGTTGAAGTATTTAGGCTATGAAAAGCTGACACGAGAGATGCTGGAAGAATATGTGCAGGGAATATACGTGTATGATGATGGGAGAGTGGAGGCGAAATGGAAATAAAAACGAACATTACGTTTTTAATATTGAATATTTTTGAGCGTTATGGCATAATATTAAATGTAATAACAAATATACCGAGAATAAGAGGGTGAAAAAATGAGACTGTTAAAAATATTTATACAGAATATGCCACGTTTTAAAGGAGATATAGATATTGATTTTATTACTAAACAGAGAGTGGCAGAGGATGATAAAGAAAAACTGTTCCATGTCTTTTCTAACAGTAAAACTAGCATTTATACAAATCAGGCAATTTCATTTATAGGTTTGAATGCTTCTGGAAAAACAACGATATTGAAAGCAATTTCCTTTGTTATAAATTTGCTTAATAATGAAGCTTTGAATAATATTAAATCTAAAGAGATTTTAAATGATTTATCAGAAGGCGAAAAGGTTAAAATCATTAGCTTTTTTTATAATGATAATAGTATCTATAAGCTTGAAACAATTATAGCAAAAAAAATAAACCAGGTTGACAATGAAGAAAAATTAATTATTACGGAAGAAAGACTTTGGGAAAAAGATGCTAATAAAGTAAAAACAAAAAAAAATATATTTGATTTTAATGACTCGAATATAAGAATTGAAAGAAATGAAAAAGAACAATTTTTGTTAAATGATGTAAGTGTGATGATTGCGATAAATAAAGAAAAACAATCCAATTTTCCGGTAAGAGACATGTTAATGTGGACAAATCATAATATGTTAAATATTCTTGGAAGATTTCCGAAAGAATTGTTAACTTTTTTAGATCCTAGTATTGAGTATTTTAAATGTAATGTAGAAAAAAAATCTGCTGATATTCGTTTGAAATTTTATGGGTCAGAAGAAATCATACTCAATAGACCGAGTGAGATAGAAAAATATCTTTCATCAGGTACTATTAAGGGAATAAATGTTTTTATGAATGCACTTCTTTGTTTTGTGGAAGGTGGATACTTAATTGTTGATGAACTTGAAAATCATTTTAATGAAGAAATTGTAACTACATTAGTTCGATTTTTTATGAATCCAAATGTAAATAAAAATGGTGCTACTCTAATTTATTCTACTCATTATTCAGAGCTATTGGATGAGTATGAAAGAAATGATTGTATTTACATTGTCAGAAACCGAGGAGGAATTTATGCTGAAAATCTTTCACTTATTTTGAAACGCAACGATATTAAGAAGAGCGAAGCATATGAAAGCGGATATTTAGAAGGTACTGTACCAGTATATGAGGCATATATGGCATTGAAGAAAGTCCTTTCTAGTGTAAAAATAGAGGAGGATGAAGAAGAGAATGACTAAGTATACTGCCTGTATTTGTGAAGGAGGAGCTGAAACTGCAATATTGGATTTATTATTGGATCAAAATAAACTGATTTTTTCAAGAGATGATTTACTTGAGGGCGAAATCCTTAAGACAAGAAAAGGAAAGGATTTTGAAACGCGATATTTGAAAAAGGATTTTTCAGGTAAGATAACAGTATATAGAATACTTGATTCAAGAAGAGAAAATTTCAAAATAAGTAAAGCATATCAGCATAAAGTAGAGGTTGTGAATGTAATTACAGCACCAGAAATTGAAATGTTGATAATTTGTAATGAAGGAAAATATCAGGATTTTGAGAAGAAAAAGGGTATGTCGCCAAGTGAATATTGTAAATCTATTTTAAAAATGAAAAACGTCAAAAGTGTTTCGTTTGTCAAGGAGTATTTTTCTGATATATCAGTGCTGGAAAAAAGTCTTCATGAATATAAGAGATTATCTAAAGTGCGAAAAAGTGAAAAAACAATATATGATTTGTTGAGATCAGAAGATAATAAGAAGAAAATGGAAGGATAAAATTATAGCAATGACGTAACATCCTCCCCACTTACTTTGTGACAATTATATAACGTCCTCTATACAGAAATATGCGGTTTTAAGCCATTTTCGTGGTAAAAAAGCCGCATATTTTTTGTAGCAATGACTTGACATCCTCGGGGGCACTATGTACAGCTCAGAGCATTCCAAAATGAGTTATACTGCATAGAGATTGATTTCAAAATCTATATCGGAGGCCGCATTTGGCAAATCAAAGACAACACAATTACTTTAATCTATGGTAAAAAAAGGTGTTGTAATGGTGGAAGGCAAGGGAAAAGGAACGAAATAGATTTTGAAATAGGTGAAAAAACACCCGCTGTGGACAGATATGCATAATATCTTCCGCAGCGGGTATTTTATTTATACAGAGATATTTTAGAAATCATGCCCATGGCAGGAACGATAGGACGATAACTGTCTGATATTTTACTTGCGTGAAAGAGCAGAGTATAATATAATAAAAAGAACAAATAGTTCTAAAATGACAGAGAAAAAATCCATCCGCGCAGCTAAAAAACGCCGGATGGATCATTCACGTACAGAGATTTCGCAGATTGTTTTAATCTGCGAAATGGGCACATACGCGCCAACCTCCCCAATTTTATTAAATTTCTTATCAAATCACTGCTAATATAATATGCTGATTAAGCTATTTTGTCAATAAATGGCAATTTATTTAGTACATTATAACATAAACTGACCAATTTATTTAGTGCTTTTTGTAAGAAAATCAATCTGACTTCTGGAAAGTATCTCCATTACGGGTCAGAATCGTGGTCAGGAGCCATAGAAAGGAGTTTTATATTTTGGCAAGACGAGGAGAAAACATACGAAAAAGAAGTGACGGCAGATGGGAAGGCCGATATCTGATCTATATAAATGGAAGCAAAAAATACCGTTCCGTATATGCCCCTTCTTATAATGAAGTAAAACAGAAACTCTTTAACAGCAAGAAAAAATCTGAGATTACTCTGCTCTCCCCAAAAGAGCAGACAGCTCCCCTAAATGGCAGTGTTGATATGAGTCTTGATGAAATCGGTCAGTTGTGGCTTATCTATATTAAGGATAATCGCAAGTACTCCACCTACAGAAAATATGCCAACATCTATGACATGCATATCCGGGATACTTTTGGCAGTCTGACAGCAGACGAAATCAGCCTGGAAATCATAGAGAAAGCCCTGCCAAAGGAGATATCCGCCAGTCTATATAAAAGTATCTACTGTGTACTGAATCAGATTTTATCTTATGGAAACCGATACTGCGGCACTCCGAAAATTCATTTAAAAACAGAAAAGCTGCGGACAGTTCCCAAACCCGTGCAGACAATAAATGCTACAGACCAGCAGAAGCTATGCCTCTATCTGCTCTCGGATCTTGATTCCTGTAAGCTTGGCATTCTGATATGCCTGTATATGGGACTGAGACTCGGGGAAATCTGTGCCTTAAAGTGGGAAGATATCGACTTCCAGAGAAAAACAATTCATATTAACAGGACTGTCCAGAGGATTCAGGTCGGGCAGGAGGATCGGAAAACGATTCTGTATGAGGGACCTCCCAAAACGCTCTGCTCTGTCCGCGAGATCCCGATTCCGGAATTTCTCTTTCCACTTCTTCTCTCTTGTAAGGATGATGGGGTTTATGTGTTGAATAAATTTTCCCCGATGGAACCCCGTACTTATCAGTACAAGTTTTATTCTTATCTGGATAAAGCATATATAAAGAAGTCTCACTTTCATGCACTGCGCCATACATTTGCGACAAACTGTATCAGCAATGGGGCTGATGTCAAGAGTGTCAGCGAAATGCTTGGCCATTCTAATGTAAATATCACTTTGAATAAATATGTCCATCCATCTATGGATACCAAGCGGAATATTCTGGATTCGCTTTCTTCTATCTCTTCTATAAATGGTCAGATCAGTGGTCGGATCATTTCTTAACCTTTGATCTCATGCACGTTTCCGGTGCCCATTTCGCAGATTAAAACAATCTGCGAAATCTGAATTCCTCTTTTTGTGTACTTTGGAGGAATACCGAAATGAGCATACATCTTTTCAAACACAATCAGGAAGCATATAACTCAGTTACCGCCATGCTTGAGCGGGAGAAAATGGCAGCAGTCATCCATCCCACAGGCACAGGGAAATCCCTGATCGCATTCAAGCTGGCAGAGGAACATCCATCAGAGAAATTTCTATGGCTCTCACCAAGTGAATATATCTATCAGACACAGCTGGAGAACCTCGGAATGGAATTCGATAACATCCAGTTCATGTCCTACAGCCGTCTGATGAAGAACGAAGACAGCATCGAAACCCTACATCCGGATTACATCATTCTGGATGAATTTCATCGCTGTGGTGCCGCAGAATGGGGCAAAAGCGTCAGGAAACTTCTGACCGCCTGTCCAGATGCGAAGAGACTCGGGCTGTCCGCGACCAATATCCGCTATCTGGACAACCAGAGAAATATGGCAGAGGAGATTTTTGATGGAAAGATTGCATCTGAGATGACACTCGGAGAAGCTATCGTCCGGGGAATACTCCCGGAACCGAAATATGTGATTGCCATGTATTCGTATAAGAAAGAACTGGATCAGTTAAAGAAAAGAATCCAGGCATTATCGAATCAGGGCCTCATCACAGAGAACCAGAAACTGCTTGAGCAGCTGCGCCGCGCACTGGAACAGGCAGAGGGGCTGGACATTGTGTTTGAGAAGCACATGGAAAAGAAAAATGGAAAATATATCGTCTTTTGTTCCGGTAAAGAACATATGGACGAAATGAAAGAGCAGGTCAGTACGTGGTTTCGCCGGGTAGACCGCGAGCCGCGGATCTATACAGCGTTTTATAACGATACTGCTACAGACAGAGAATTCAGGAAATTTAAGAAGGATAACAGTGCACATCTGAAGCTTCTTTTTTGCATTGATATGCTCAATGAAGGGGTTCATGTGGATGATGTGGATGGTGTGATTCTTCTGCGTCCGACGGTGTCACCGATCATTTATCTTCAGCAGATCGGGCGTGCATTGTCAGCGGGCAGCGGGAAGACACCGGTTATTTTTGACCTGGTTAATAATTTTGACAGTCTTTCTTGTATTGACTGTCTGAAGAAAGAAATGGAAGAAGCATTTGTGCTGTTTCCGACGACGTATGGGAAAGGGTTCCGCTTTAGTGAGCGTTTCCACATTACGGATGAGACGAAGGACTGTAGGATGCTTTTCCAGAAACTGCAGACGAATTTAAGTTCTGCCTGGGAAACCTATTATATTGCCGCAAGGCAGTATTACTGGGAAAAGGGGAATCTGAAAGTTCCGAAGAGTTATCTGACGCAGACAGGGCTTACGCTGGGAAGCTGGATTCAGACACAGCGCAGGGTCCGTGCAGGTTCGGTGACCGGAAATCTGAGTGAGGAGAAGGTCAGGAAGCTGGATGAGATCGGGATGGTCTGGGACAGTAAGGACCAGAGCTGGAATGAGGCGTTGAGAGAATTGCAGGCTTATTATGAGGAGCATGGGAATCTGGATGTTAAGGCTAGATATGTGACGGAGAATGGGTTCAGGCTTGGGAGATGGGTCTGTAATTTGAGAACGAAAGTGAAGAATAAGGGACTGGATCAGGCGCTGACGAAGGAACAGCAGGGAGAGCTGGAGAAGTTGGGGATGATCTGGGACCGGAATGGGGAGAAATGGGAAGAGTATTTCCGGGAGGCACAAGGGTATTATCTGGAGCATGGGGATCTGGAGGTTCCGGTGAAGTATGTGACGGAGAATGGGGTGCCGCTGGGGAGATGGCTCGCGGAGATTGGAAGCCAGACGGCCTTGACCGAGGAACAGCGTGAGAGACTTGAGAGGATTGGGTTTTGTAAAGAGAAGAAGACGGTCAGGCAGTGGAATGAGAAGTATGCGCTGGCGAAAAGATATTATGAAGAATTTGGGGATCTGAATGTACCGGTTTCGTATTGTGTGGACGGTGTGAAGCTGGGGAGGTGGATCTCGAATGTCAGGTCTAAGAGGAAACATCCGGGGGGCAGTGGGATGGTGTTGGATGAGGATAGGATCAGGCTGTTGGATAGGATTGGGATGGATTGGAAGTAGGAAAGAGAGAAATATTTAGAAGGAGTTTGGGAAGGAATGTATAGAAAGAAAGGAAGAGAATGGACAAAGCATGTGGATTTTATGCTGTTGGACATTTTATGTATACAGCTTGCATTTATTGCGGCATATATATTTCGATTCGGAATAAGTAATCCGTATATGAATAAGGACTACCGCATTCTTGGAATGGCATTTCTGTTTATTGATTTTGCGGTGGAGATTGTGGCAGATTCCTTTAAGAATGTTTTGAAAAGAGGATATTTCGACGAGTTTATCTCGACGTGTAAACATGTGATTCTGGTAGAAGTGGTGACAACTTTTTATCTGTTTACCACACAGATGGGGGATATCTATTCAAGGATATCTTATTACATCATGGTTCCGTTTTATATTGGAATCTCTTATTTGGCAAGAGTGATATGGAAAAGAATCCTCAGAAAAAGGGGATACAATTCGGTTAAGAAATCTCTTCTTGTCATTGCACCGGAGAAGATGCTGGAAGAGACATTAAAGACTGTGTCAGAAAGATGCATGGGCTATACCAGGATTATGGCAGCTGCACTGGATGCAGATCTTAAGGGAGAAATGATTTGCAATATTCCGATAGTTGCAGATCATGAAGAAATTGTTGATTTTGCCTGCGGTGAATGGGTGGATGAAGTGTTTATCCCGCCATGTGATGAGAGTGATTATCCGGGCGAACTTGCAGGGATTTTTATGGAAATGGGAATTGCGGTACATACTGGAATCATGCAGTCAGGATCTTTGCCGACAGGTTGTCAGCAGGTGGAAAAGATGGGTAACTATATGGTGATTACAACAAGTATGAATTATGCAGATTCATCTAAGTTGTTTGTTAAGAGGCTTATGGATATTGCTGGTGGACTTGTGGGATGTCTGGCGACACTGTTGATTACGATTGTAGTTGGACCGCTGATTTATATCAGTTCACCGGGACCGATTTTCTTCACACAGGAGAGAATTGGACGGAATGGACGGAAGTTTAAGATGTATAAGTTCCGAAGCATGTATATGGATGCGGAGGAGAGAAAGAAAGAACTCATGGCTCAGAATAAGATTAGTGACGGGCTGATGTTTAAGATGGACTTTGATCCGAGGATTATCGGGAATAAGGTGTTGCCGGATGGGACGCGTAAGACTGGGATTGGACAGTTTATCAGGAAGACAAGTCTGGATGAGTTTCCGCAGTTTTTTAATATCCTGAAGGGGGATATGAGTCTTGTGGGGACCAGGCCGCCGACAGTGGATGAGTGGGAACAGTATGAGCCGCACCATAGGGCAAGGATGGCGTTTAGACCGGGGCTGACTGGGTTGTGGCAGGTTAGTGGGAGAAGTAATATTACGGACTTTGAGGAAGTTGTGAAGTTGGATACTAAGTATATTGATGAGTGGAGTTTAGGGGTGGATTTGAAGATACTTTGGGAGACGGTTAGGAGCGTGATTAGGGATGATGGGGCGATGTGAAAAATTATCAGATAAAGATAAACTTACTGTAGTTGTCACGGGTTATGTTGACTTATCCATTGATCTCTCTCAGCGTGGACGAGAACATATTTTTTAGGTGAAACGGCTGAGGAATTCAAGGGAAAAAGAGTGGTATGTTAAAAATATTTTGTCGAGGACAGTTTTCTGCATTTTTTGATGGTTTATAGGTGTTTCAAAGCTTCTCTTGCTTTTGGCGTTTGAGAAGTGCGGGTTTCATTACTTACAGTGGAGTGAAGTGGAAAAATACATGAGAAGGTAATTGATGAAGACATGTTCCTTGAGTAAGCAGTAGGTCAAGTGTTAAAAAAGAAATGTTATAAAAAGAAAATATGGAGAGGAAATAAGATAAATGATTATTACTAAGACACCTTTTCGCATGTCATTTTTTGGTGGTGGTACAGATATGGAAGACTATTTTAAAAAAAATGGAGGGGCAGTTCTTTCCACCACTTTTGATAAATATTGCTACGTGAATGTTCGCCATTTACCTCGTTTCTTTGATTATGCTACAGAGCTTTCTTATAGCAAAACAGAAAGAGTAATAGATACAAATGATATTCAGCATCCTGCAATTAGAGAGGCAATGAAAATGCTTAATATGCAGGAAATTCGTTTGACATACGAAGCAGATCTCCCTGCTCGTTCTGGTCTGGGCACAAGTTCTTCCTTTGCTGTAGGGATGATTAATGCGTTTTATGCACTTAAAGGAAAATACGCCGATAAGAAAAAACTGGCAGATGAAGCAATTTATCTCGAACGTGTGCTTTGTAATGAAGCGGGTGGATGGCAAGATCAGATTGCCGCATCTTTCGGTGGTTTTAATAGAATAAATTTTGGACCTGATGGATATGAAGTTCTCCCTGTGATTATCTCGCCGGAGAGAAAATGCCAGTTAAACAACAATTTGATGATGTTTTTTACTGGATTTACTCGTTTTTCTTCTGATGTTCAGAAAATCAATAATGTAAGTGGTTCTGAAGAAAAGTGTGAAAGATTAAAGAATATGCTTAAGCTAGTGGATGAAGCTGAAGCGATTCTTACAGACAAGAACAGAGACTTAGATGATTTTGGTCGTCTTCTTGATACTACTTGGAGATTGAAAAAAGGAACCGGTGGCGCAATCAGTACTGGTAGTATTGATGAACTTTATGAAAAGGGAATGGCTGCTGGAGCACTTGGTGGAAAACTTCTTGGCGCAGGCGGAGGAGGCTTTCTTGTGTTTTATGTTCAACCAGAGAAACAAAAAGCGGTAAAAAAGGCTATGAAAAACTTAATGTATATTCCATTCAAATTTGAGGATGGTGGCACAAGAGTTATTTATTATAGCCCTGAAGAATTTGAACTACGAGGCGCAGAATGATGGATCCGTTAAAACATGTGGACGTATTGATTGATAGATATCCAGAATTAGAAGGACAAAGAATGAATATTATAGAAGCTTATAAGATTTTGGAAGAATCTTATGCAAGTGGTGGCATACTTCTTATAGCTGGAAATGGTGGATCAGCAGCTGATTCTGAACATATTGTTGGCGAGTTAATGAAAGGTTTTGAAAATTCTAGAAAACTCCCACAAGAATATGTGGATAATTTGAAAACAGTTGATAAAGAGATGGGAGAAGTTTTGGGTAATAATCTTCAAGGTGGACTGCCAGCTATTGCTCTTGATGGGCATTTAGCATTAACAACCGCATATATGAATGACTGCGAACCGCTTCTTTGTTTTGCACAACAGGTAAATGGCTTCGGAAACAAGAAAGATGTTTTCTTAGGCATTTCGACATCTGGTAATTCAAAGAACATTTTATATGCGGCAACTGTTGCTAAGGCTAAAGGAATGAAGGTTATCGGTCTAACTGGAGCAAAAGATAGCAAATTGAGTGCTATGGCAGATATTACAGTTCGCTCTTCTCAAACTAGAACATATATGGTTCAGGAACATCATTTACCGATTTACCACTGTTTGTGTTTGATGCTTGAAGATAGATTTTTTGGGGAATGATTTATGGATAAACAACCGCTGTTAAATATATATGTCAATAATGTTGATATGAATGAAACTTTATCAGCAATTGATGAAATGATCTCTTCAGGAAGGAAAAGCTACATTGTTGCTGTTAATGTCGATGTGATTATGAAAATTGAAAATGATTCATACCTGAAGCAGATAACTGACGAAGCAGATATGGTTCTAGTTGATGGAAAACCTCTCATTTGGATATCAAAATGGCATAAACATCCGATAAAAGCAAAAATTTCGGGTTCTGACTTAGTTCCACTTCTTTGCGAAAGGGCGATTGAGAAAGGTTACTCTATATTTATCGTTGGTGGTAAAGATGGAGTAGCAGAAAAGGCGAAGTTAAATCTTGAAAGAGATTATCCTAATATTCAGATAGTTGGAACATATGCTCCTCCGTATGGATTTGAGAACGATGAAAATGAGACTGAGAAGATTAATAGTATGATTTCCGATGTTCATCCAGATTTTCTTATAGCCTGTCTTGGTTGTCCAAAACAGGAAAAATGGATTTACGAGAACTACCAAAAATACGGTGCGAAAGTTTCTATTTGTGCGGGAGCTACAGTTGATTTTCTTGCAGGTAATGTAAAACGTGCTCCTAAATGGATGAGTGAGCATGGTCTTGAATGGTTTTATAGATTTATTCAAGAGCCTAAGAGAATGTTCAAACGATACTTTGTGGATGATGTGAAGATAATTAAGCTGATTAGGAAATATAGATGAAAACGTGTTTATTTATTACAACTCAATTCCCATATCCATTAGATAATGGAGGGAAAATTGGCGCTTTTAATGGATTGAGCGTCGTATCAACGAATTATAAAGTAACGGTTCTTTCGTTTTCAGAAGAAATGAAATATGTAAGAGAAGGGATGAACTTTTTTAAAGATGTTCTTCCAAATGTTAGTTTTTATAATCCTATTGAACATGCAATACATATTAGAAAAAAGATGCTGGCTCTTATGAAAGTAATGATAAAGGATTTTTTATTTGCAAAACCTTATGTTACTGTTAAATTTGATGACTCAAAAATGTATAGAGCTATTGATGAACAATTTCGTAAAAATAGTTATTTTGATTTAGTATTTATTGATTATTTAAATATGGGAATATATCTAGAGTATATTCAAAGTAGATATAAAAATAATTACGGTCAAATTGTTTTAAAAGACCACAATAAAGAATACGAAATTATAAATCAAGAAATGGAAAAAAATACGGGTATTAAGAGATTTCTTTTAAACAGAGAAACTAATCTAACAAAAAAATATGAAAAAAATTGTATTAAATCAGTAAATAAAGCTTTTTCAGTGTGTGATGACAACACAGAGTTTTTAAAAAAAAATAATATTTTTTCGTACACTATGTTGCCAACATTTACTATGCTTCCTAATAGAAAACAAGTTGATAACCATAATATATTATATATAGGAAATCTGTCTTGGGGAGCTAACTTAGATGGATTAATGTGGTTTTTAGAAGAGGTAATGCCATTAATAGTAGAAAAATATCCTGATGCTAAGGTGACTGTTGTCGGAAGTGGACCCAATACAGAAAATTTCAAAAAGTATTCATATGTGGATTATAGAGGATATGTAAAAGATATTTCGCATATTTATGAAGATCAAACAATATTTATTGTTCCTCTTTTTGAGGGGAGCGGGATTCGTATAAAAATATTAGAGGCTTTTAATAATGAAATAGCAGTGGTTTCGACAACCCTGGGATGTGGGACAATAGGTGCTAGACATCAACAAGAGATTATGATGGCTGATGATGTAACAACTTTTTCTGAGTCTATTATTTGCCTTTTGGATAATCCTACTATGCGATTAAGAATGGTTGAAAATGCAAAAAAAATGCTAGAGGAGAATTATACATTGCATGTTAGAGCAAAGGAATTTATAGAGATTATGGAGATTTAGTTATATGAATGACTTATTATTAATTGTTACGTCGAATTTAAAAAATGAGAATGATATTAAACAACTTGCTAAGTCTATTGATATTTCTGAGAACATTCATTTATATTTTATTAATCAAAGTGAAGATAAAGAACTTTTTCAATTATATAAATTTTTTAATTGTAGGGTGACAGAAATTCAAACCAAAAAAGTAGTTCCGCTTTCAAAAGCCAGAAACATTGCATTAAGGAAAATATATCAGGAATGTCAAGACTTGAATAATACATTGGTTATGTTTCCTGATGATGATGCATGGTTTCCAAGGGAAACAATTGATTTTTTGCTTAATTGTAAAATACAAGCGTATGCAATTAAGACAATTGATCCAATTTTAAATAAATCTTTTAATAAGGTAAAGAATAAACAGAAATATGTGACTGGCTGGCATGTTGTCAAAGATATTTGTTCAATTTGTATAGTTGTTCCACTTCATGAATTAAAAAAGAAAAAGGCTCTGTTTAACGAGCAACTTGGATTGGGTAATGAGATATCGCAAGGAGAAGAAAGTCTTTTTATTTACTATTTACATAGTGAAGGAATGGAGATTTTAAATGATAATCATTTAATTTTTCATCCATATAAAAATATTACTAGTATTAAAAACTATTATAGCATGTCTTATTTCTGGTCATTAGGGCAATCACACATCTCAAATGTGTTTTTTATACCATATGTCAAATATTTGATCAAATATACAATTGCACTTGTTCTTGTGATTAAGGATAGAAAGTATTTAACTATTTTCAAAATGGTATGGAAAGGGGCTTTTGATGGTAAAGATGATAAAAAAGGGGTTTTGAAAAAAGGATAATGGCAAATTTATTAATTATAAAAAGAATAAGTGATGATTTTGATAGGTTTGTTTGCGATTCTTTATCAAAGAAGTTTAGTAATGTTGATGTATACGATGCTTTTCGATGGAAGGGAAAATTAGGAAGGAAAATCGTAAACAGGGCAAAAACTGTAGATAATGATTATTTTTTTAAAATTTGTTTAAATAAGAGGTTACATAAAATTGAAAAATATAAGGATGTTATTTTGTTTGATGATTACCCCGATATTAGGTTGATTCAATGGATTAGAGAACATAATTCGACGTGTAATATTAAACTTTGGTTTTGGAATGTTCCGAATTATGATATAGAGATTTATAGAAGATATTGTCAGCTATATTGTTTTGATCAGAAGTTTAGCAAGCAAAATAATGTGAAATTTATTAACCAATTTTATTTTGATAATCTTGTTGCTTTGAAAAGCAATTTTCATGATACCAAATATGATGTTTCGTATATTGGTGTTGATAAAGGTAGAAGAATTATTTTAGATAAACTTACAGATGAATTAGATAAGAAAGATATAAGCTATAAATTTATTTTAGTTACAAAAAACAAAATTGAAAATAAAAGAATTATTCAATTGAAGAAGTCTGTTTCTTATTCAGAGGTTGTAGCTATCTGCTGCGAGAGTGTAGCTATTTTAGAACTCGTTCAAAGTACACAGAGCGGACTAACTTGGAGGTCATTAGAAGCATTATTTTTTCAAAAAAAATTAATTACTAATAATAAAGAAATAAAAAAATTTGATTTTTACAATAAAAACAATATTTTTATTTATGGTGAAGATAATATTGAGGACTTACCGAAATTTTTAAGTAGCGAATTCGTTTTAATATCTCAGGATGTTTTAGAAAAATATACTGTAGGTAATTGGATGAAATCAATTATGGATTCATAGGAGAAGAAGTATGTCATTGATTAGTAAATTGAGGAATAGATACTTTTTATATGTAATGCATTCAGGAGATGATAACAAAAAGGAACAGTTATTAAGGAAAAGAATTGCGTTTTTGGGAGAAAATACAAGAATTTATTCCGATGAATTTGGAGCGGAACCGTGGTTGCTTTCAATTGGTAATAACGTTATTATTGCATCAGGCGTTTCCTTTGTAGAGCATGATGCATCATATTATACTGCATTACGCTATTTAAAAAAAGGTTCGAATATTAATACCGAGAAAATGGGCGCAATCATTATTGAAGATAATTGTTTTATCGGAGCGAATTCTCTAATTCTTGGTGGAAGTAAAATTGGGAAAAATTCTATAATAGCTGCAGGAGCAGTAGTACATGGTATAGTTCCTTCTGGTGAAGTGTGGGGGGGGGTACCGGCTCGTTACATTATGAAAATAGAAGAATACGCAAACAAGGTTGCTTTGGAAGCAGATAATCTTCCTTGGTCAGGTGATAATAATTGGGGTGGAAAACAAAACAAGATATGTCAGAAACAAATATTTGACTATTATAAGCGATTACTTAATAAAGGATAAGATATATGAAGCCAAAAGTTCTTTGGATTTCTCTTTGTGTGCCTTTTGACAATGTTAGACACGGAGGGGGAAAATCACATAATTATTATTTAAAAGAATTTCAGAAAAGTAATAAATTCGATATTCATCTTGTATCTTTTTGTGAAATGGATGAGTATGAACCAGCAAAGAAAGATTTAGATTTTTATGGTATTAGTAATACTATAATTCCCTGGACACATAAGATTAATTGGAGAAATATTATCAGGAAAATACAATTAATAGATATGGAACACAATTTATTTAATAAATATGGTGGTGCAACAAATCTATATTATTGGTCTAGTATAAAAAAAGAAATAGAAAAATTAAATTATATTCCGGATATTATAATATTACAATGGACAGAGATAGTATTGTTTGCAGACAAAATAAGAAGGTTGTTTCCAAATTCTAAAATTGTTGCAATTGAAGAAGATGTAAAATATCTATCATATAAACGTCAAGCAACGCAAACAAATAGTGGTGTTTCTAAATTTATTAAAACCCTTAAATTTAGAAAGTTAATGAAACAGGAGCTAAATTCAATTGAGTATGCCAATTTGATAGTTACATATAGCGAAAAGGATAAACAACTTTTGGGAAGTTCGGCTGACAAAGTATTGGTTGTATCGCCATACTTTCAAAATTTAGGCTATATAAATAGAAGTGATAATTTAAAAAATGAAATATTGTTTTATGGTGCAATGAGCAGACGGGATAATTATGAGAGTGCTATATGGTTTATTGAAAACGTATTTAATAAATTAAAAGAACATTATGATTTAAGATTTATTATCGTAGGTAGCAAACCAGCTAAAAAACTTTATCAGTATGCTTCGGATAATATTATTGTTACAGGGTTTGTGGAAAATATTGATGTTTATTTTGAAAATGCATTGTGTTTGGTGGCGCCATTGGTGTCTGGTGCAGGAGTAAAGATAAAGATTTTGGAAGCCATGTCTTCTGGTATCCCTACAATTACTAATGATATAGGCATTGAGGGAATTATGGCTGAAGATCAAAAAGATTATATTTTTTGTTGTGAACCGGAGGAATATATAAAAGCTATAGATGACATTATAAACGGAAAAGTAGATGTTAAAAGCATTGGGATTCATTCAAAAAAGGTAATAAATGATAATTATGATTTGAAAAAAGATGGAGAGTTATTGATTAAGTCTGTTTTAGAATTATATGAGGAGGATAAGTAAGTGAAGCGTAGCTTTTATAGTTTTGTACTTTGCTGTGCAGTGATCTTTTTGATAACCATATATACACTTTTGCTACAAGATAGAAATGATACGACATTTATATTACTTTTTCTATGGGTGATGTTAACTTTTTTTCTTTCTAAATCAAAGATGCGTTCAAAAATCGATTTGCTCTTTGCGTTCTTCTTGCCAATTGCATTTACGATAACAAGAACCATTTGGGTGGCGCATGCAGCAAGTAGGACAGTGGGAATTTTGACTGTTGATGCTGGATTGTTTTTTTGTGCAACGGATTTAGTAGTTGTTTATTTTATTTGGAGAATACCATGTTTTGAAAGCAATGTAACACCTTCAAGGAATATTCTTATTGCATATATTACATTAGCTTTAATTTCTATTATTTTTTCTTATAATGCAACATTTTCATTTGCTGGCATTCTTTTATATTGTAAATGCTATTTAATATTTGAGTGGTTTTCGCGTTATCCTAATAGTGAGAAGTTAAGACGAGCATTTATTAGTGGAACTGAGATAGCCCTATTATTTCAGAGTGGAGTTGCACTATTACAAAAGATTACTGATGGACCAATTGGTTTATCTTTTCTAGGAGAAAATGATGAGGCTTTAAGATATAGAATAATAGATAACGCAATTGATAGAGGCGCGGCTGGAACTTTTGAGCATTCATCCAGATTGGCAATTTTTGTTTTGTTTGTTTTATTATACTTGTTTTTTAATGAAAAAAGTAAAAAGAGAAAGATTATATTCACAATAATAGGTTTTATTACTTTATACCAAGCAGGCTCTAGAACTGCTATGTTAATTTTAGCATTGTCACTTGCCTATTATGTCTGCAGAAACAAATCAAAACGAATTAAAAAACGTACTCTATTTTTAAGTATGTGTATATTTGTGATTGCTTGTATAGGCGTTTCATATGCATTTAAGGCAAATATGTTTGACTTTATTTTTAATTCTGATTTATTATTTCAGGTTGAGAATAGACTAAATCATTGGAAAGTGGCTATAGTATATATTCTTCAAAAACCATTATTTGGTTATGGATTAAATAACTATTCAGCATATATGACTCAGTTCAATACGACTAATTTTTATTTTTTAAATCCTGTGCACAATAATTATTTGTTGAATTGGTTTGAAATTGGAATTGTTGGGACGATTTGCTATATTGTCTTATTGTTTTATAACGTTTTTGAAATTAAAAGTTTTAAGAGAGTATCAGAAATAAAAAAGAGCTCTCTATTATTTTTAGTATGTGTAATAATATATAATTTTACAGGGTGGGCATTTGCTGCACCTACGTGTATATATTTATTATTTGTGGCTTTAGGATTATTAAATCGGAAGGATTAAGATATGAAAAAGATACATATTGGTGGAGTCTATTATGGGTTACATAATATTGGTGATGAGGCCATATTGCAATCTATAATTGATAGTTTTAACGAATTTCAGATGAGCGTATCAAGTTTTGATTCATCTTGGATAAAATACAATTATAGAAATATAGAATTAAACCCAATTAGAGTTGATTATGTTAAGCCTAAGTTGGGGTTATTTATTGATCCTAAAAAAAGAATTATAACGAATTCAATTAAATTATTAAGGGAGTTTAATTTTTATAAATCAAAGGATTTTTATATATGTGGTGGTGCAACTATATTATCTGATTGTCCTTGGTATTCATTAAAAACCGTTGAGATTGCGGGACTTTCCGGAACTCCTGTTGTTTTGTGGGCCGTAGGTATAGCTGATGGATTGGATAATGATGCTAAAAGATATATTAAAAAGGTTTTAAATAAAAAATACGTTAAAAAAATATATACTAGAGATGAATTTGCTAAAGATAGATTAGTAAAGATTGGTGTAAATCATCATAAAATAAATGTGTGCTATGATGCAGCAATTAGATTAACACCAAGTGATTTAGATTTATCAAAATATTTGACAGAAAAACAGAAGAAACAGTATATGAATAATTCTAAAAATGTTGTTTTTTCTTTATCAGGAGAGGCTGATGTTGTTAATCGCACACCAGTGGATGAAATATGTTCGGTTATATTAAAAATTCTAGAGAAATACAAATGCAATATTTTTTTAGTACCCACTGGATGTGGAAAACATTGTAAAGATTTGAAACTTTTAAAAACTATAAAGGAAAGATTAAATAATGATAATATTATAGTTATAGAGAAAGAATTTTCACCTGAGGATTTAATTGCCTTTCTTAAAGAAATAGAGGTTATTGTTTCAAGTCGCTTGCATTTAAACATACTTGGAGCCTGTTCAAGTACTCCTTCAATTGGTTTAGTAAGAAATTCTAAATTAGTTGATTTTGCAAAGATAATAAAGAATCCATATGTGTCCTTAGATGATTTTAATAGTGAAGAACTGTTAAAACAAATAGACCTAGTTATTAGTAATCGTGAAGCGTATGTAAAATCGTTAGATGATTCGGTATGTTCTATGAGGGAACAATATGAAAGAATGCTATTAGAGGTTAAAGATATTATGATTTAAGCGTCAAAAGCCCTTTTTACCGATTTTAGTCACAATATATCGTTGTAATATACGAAGCAAATATACGAAATACAGTATCCTTGGTTATTAAATTACCCTTTTGACGCTCTAATCATATTATATATTAATACAATGGGGAGAAGAAAAGTATGTCTCAGAGTAGGAAATTAATCAAAAACACATTAGTATACGCTATTGGAAATATTGGTTCAAAAGTATTGGCATATGTTATGGTGCTTGTTTATTCTCATTTTATTACAGCGGATGACTTGGGGTATTATGATTTGATTCTTACTACCATTGCAATGATTCAACCCATTATAATTTTTCAAATATCAGATGGTGTATATCGATTTGTAATTACTTCTGATGAAGATGAAAGAAAGAAAGTTTTTGCTACATCGTTTAAATTTTTATGCTTGACTACTTTTATTTCTGAGGGGATTTTTCTTCTTATTAATTTGAAATATGATTTAAGATTTGCAAATTGGATTAGCTTATATCTGTTTACGACATTGTTTTATTTTTACTTTCATGATGCCATCAGAGCATGCGGAGAAAGTCGTAAATATGCATTAATTGGAATCTTGAATAGCGTAATAATGTTGTTGGTAGAAATAGTGGGACTGTTCTTATTGCATATCGGTGTTTTGGCATTAATTTCTGCAAATGTAGTTTCAATGGCTATTTGCATTATTATCATGCTTGTGCAGCAACCGCAATTTCATTTTTTATTAAAAACTAAATTTGATTATTCAATTTTTAAAGAACTGATAGCGTATTCAGCACCTCTAGTACCTAATACTATCTGTTGGTGGATTGTTAATTCATCAGATAGATATATCATTTTGGGTTTTTTAGGGTCACAATTCAATGGGATTTATGCAATCAGCAATAAGTTTCCAACAATACTTACTACAATAACAGGAATATTTTATTTAGCATGGCAGGAGGCTGCAATAAAAGAGTATAATTCTCCTAACAGAGATTTCTTTTTTAGCAGTATTTTTAAAAAGTATTATACACTTTTATTATCATTATGTTTTGTAGCAATTCCAATGACTCATATTGTAATAGAGTCTTTTATAGGAAATGATTATAAATCAGCTTGGACATATTCTGGCTTTCTGTATTTGGGTGCTGTATTTAGTGCTTTATGCAGTTTTTTGGGATTGGGTTATCAAATATCAAAAGAAACTCGAAGAAGTGTTATTACAACAGTATTTGCAGCATGTATAAACGTGTTGATTAATATTGTACTAATACGTATTATCGGACTTCAGGCGGCAAGTTTGTCAACGTTTATAGCATATTTATTTTTATTCAGTATTAGAATTAAGCACACTAAAAGATACTTTAATTTACATGTTAATTGGGTACGATTTTGTATAATGTTAGGTTCAGTTTTGATAACATTGTTTGTAACAAATATCTTTCGAAATTTTATGTTTTCTGTTACAACTTCGGTTGTTGGATGTGTATATGTACTAATTATTAATAAAGAACTGTTTATTCCTATTCTAAATAAAATAAGAGGTTAGACTTAAAATGATTAAATGCTATGCCGCATATTCAAAAGATAAAGATTTGAGATTAGCAAGCTCTTCTGGAGCAATGTTTTCTTTGTTGGCCATACATATTATTTCTAAAGGAGGAATTGTGTATGGAGTAAAAATGACAAAAGATTGCTATGGAGCTGAATATAAAAGAGCAGTAACAAGTGATGATCTTAGTGAAATTCGTGGTTCTAAATATTTTCAAGCTAAGGTTGGAGATACATATAAGTCGGTAAAGAATGACTTGATTTCAGGAAGAATAGTGCTGTTTACTGGCACTGGATGTTATGTAAATGGGTTAAAGACTTTTTTACAAAAGGATTACGATAATTTAATTTGTATGGATATAGTTTGTCATGGTACGCCGTCACCAGAACTTTGGAAGAAATATGTTATGTATAGAGAAGAACAGAAGCATTCCAAGATGATTTATGCTAGTTTTAGAAATAAGGATAAATATGATTGGAAGGGATTCGAAATGAAAGAAATTGATGAAAATCAAAACGAAGTATGGATTTCTCGTCATATAGATCCTTATTTTACAATGTTTGTAAAGAATATATGTTTAAGACCATCTTGTTATACGTGTTCTGCAAAGTCGTATAAATTATCTGATATTACAATAGCTGACTTTTGGGGTATAGATAAAGTTGCTCCAGAAATGAATGATAATTTGGGAATTTCATTGGTTATTGTCAGAACAGACAAAGGTCAACATTTGTTTGACTTAGTTCAAGATTTCTTGGAAAGAAAAGAAGTACGCTATGAAGATGGCGTAAGAGATAATAAAGCAGAGTATGAACCGTATTCTAAGCCGAAGGAAAGAGAAACTTTTTTTAAGGATATGAATAATCTTCCTTTTGATAAATTATCGCATAGGTATGTTGATGTTCCACTTTGGAAAAAATATGCACAAAAGATGAAGCGTGTTTTTAAACAAGTATTTGTTCGTGAAAGAGGGGGGGGACTTCTAAACATATACATACTCATGAAGATTATGGTATGCTGTTGAGATTTGAAAATAAAAATTGCTGAGGAATTTATATAATGAAAGTAGTATTAATGGCAGGAGGAAGAGGTACTCGAATTTCTAAGTTATTTCCAGATATTCCCAAACCTTTGATTCCAATAAAAAACATTCCTGTATTAGAGAGGGAAATGTGCTCTCTTCGTGATCAGGGATTTACAGATATTATTCTAACAGTAGGTTATAAAGCAGAGAATATACAGTCTTATTTTGGAGATGGTTCTAATTTCGGGATTCATATCTCCTATTTTGTGGAAGACAAGCCACTCGGTAGTGCTGGGGCATTATTCTTCCTTGGACTTACAGAAGATTTTCTCCTTCTTAATGCAGATGCTGTTTTTGATGTGGATTTCAATCGTATGGTTAAGTATCATGAGGAAAAAGGCGGGTTGGTAACTCTTTTCACACATCCAAATTCTCATCCGTATGATAGCGGGTTAGTTATTTCTGCTGAAAATGGTGAAGTTGAACAATGGCTTTCCAAAGAGGATGAAAGACCTATGTATTATAAGAACCGAGTAAATGCTGGTTTGCACATTATCAATCCGAAGGTACTGGAAATGAGTGGAATAAATAAGGATGATATTGGAAAAGAAGAAAACGGTAAGGTAAAAAAAGTGGATCTTGATCGTCAAATCTTGAAACCATTATGTGGAACACACACTATGTTTTGCTATGATTCACCAGAGTATGTGAAGGATATGGGTACACCGGAGAGATATTATTCCGTCTGTGATGATTTTGAAAAAGGTATAATTCAGACAAAAAATCTCAAGAATAAGCAAAAAGCTTTCTTTTTGGATAGAGATGGAACAATTAATAAATATGTTGGATTTCTGAGAAAACCGCAAGAACTAGAACTGACAGAAGACGCAGCAGAGGCAATTAAATTAATCAACAAGTCTGGTTACCTTGCGGTTGTGGTTACGAACCAACCGGTAATTGCAAGAGGAGAGGTGACATGGGATGGTTTAGAAGAAATCCACAACAAGATGGAAACTCTGCTTGGCAAAGAAGGTGCATACATTGATGGATTGTATTTCTGTCCTCATCATCCACACAAAGGATATGAAGGCGAAATTCCTGAATTGAAGTTCGACTGTGATTGCCGTAAACCAAAGCCTGGTTTATTATTGAAAGCTGCTAAAGAGTTGAACATAAAATTTGAGAGTTCCTATATGATTGGAGATTCGGATTCTGATGTTCAGGCCGGAGAGGCTGCTGGATGTAAGACTGTGAAAATCGAAGAAGGTAGATTATTAGAAGTGGTAAAGAAAATTTTAGGTTGTTAGTGTATTTAATTGTAATATAGCATGAAAAGTAAAACATATAATGTGAACTTCCACTGATTTGTACAACTAAATGTATAAATATCCCATAATTTCAAGCTTTTTGGGGAATATGGTGTAATTTTATTAATGCGTATTTACAACTACTGTTTCATCTATATTTTTACAGAAAATCCAGTATTTATGCGGGTAAATCGATTTTAGTCGTAAATTCACTGGAAGTTTACAGTTGACATTGGAAATTGAAAATACATCAGGTACAATAAGACCACTAACTGGTAGGTTAGTAAAAGTCTTATTGGGCAGAGAGGGATTTACAATGGAGTCTGACACACAGAAATACACCCCGAAATGGAAACAATAATTGGAAAATTTTGGTAAGGGAAGTTACTCTTGATAAAATGAGGTATAATATAAATGGAAAGCAAAGTTTCGATTTCAGAAAAAACAATTCCAGTTCTTTATGAACATAAAGAAGAGTGCAGTGGTTGCACTGCATGCTATGCGATATGCCCTAAAGGGGCAATATCTATGCAACCCGATGAAGAAGGGTTTGATTATCCTCACATAAATGAAGATTTATGTATTCGCTGTTATATGTGTTTAATGGTATGCCCTATTAAAATTGCGGCAAAGCAAGACCACATTGGGGTCAGACCCTATGAAGTACCTATAAAATGATTAAACGAGCCCAAAAAGTTCTGTACACATTGGGGTCAGACCCCAATGTTGGGAACTTAGCGTCAACTTAAATGAATTATACCTGTATGTATT
>ERZ791899.903-NODE-903-length-30024-cov-35.740198_pt1 | contig 30024 bp, 34 predicted proteins | sample MGYA00510151_ERZ791899 | MGnify/ENA primary metagenome ERZ791899 (study PRJEB30046, sample SAMN00792118) | human gut metagenome | study: EMG produced TPA metagenomics assembly of the A metagenome-wide association study of gut microbiota in type 2...
TCATTTCTCGAAAACTGTTTTACGAATACCCAGCAGGTGGGCGCACCCTGTTTTTTGTTTTACACTTAATCTTCTAACCCATGGCTCCCGGTCACATTCCTCAAATATTTCTCCGGGTCTCCGTTCAGAATCAAATCGGCATAGCCAAGCGGGTCATTGTAGATAAGATAATCCAGTTCTGACCTCTGCGCCATGGTCACATCCAGTACGTCCTCGATCCCGGTACAGTCGATGGAAATTTTTCTCCCATCCCGGAGCAGCAGCTCTACGCACCCGGTGTCCATGTTGAACGAACAAACTCTTGCATCCTTTCTGCCCTACGGCACTCTTACAGTGGTCTGTCGTGCTTTCTTATGATAAAGTCTGGGACGCTTTTCGATGGAAGCAAGGGATTCGTTCTGTTTTCCGAAGAACACAAAAAATCCGAACCCTTCTCCTATCGGAAAAAAGTTCGGATTTTGTTGTTGTGGTGCACCTCCAGGGACTCGAACCCTGGGCCCACTGATTAAGAGAAACCGATGTACAACATTCGTCAATTTTCAAAATCACACAGTTTCGTTGTTTTTATCATTTTATCGTAAATTTGCATTCTGCATCCGCTGCATTCCTTGCATTTGTTATCTCCTCTTGCATCCGTTATCCAGCCGTTCCAGTGTGCAAAAAGTGTGCAAAAATGTGCAGAGCCAAAATCATCCCCTTAAAACAGGTATCGGATTTTTATTCAAAGCCGGGAAAACGGTCAGGTTCGAGCCCGATATGGCAGCTACAATCTTGCCTGTTCAGACCGAGTATCAAATGTACATCAACAACCATGATTCATGGCAGGGATTTGGACAATCGAATTGACACCATCTTATATAAAAGGAGATTTCTTATGAACAAACTACTTTCCTGCCGCTACAACATGGACACCAACCGGGTAGAAGCCCGGTTTGCAGACGGCTCTGCCGTTGCCATCGACTGTATCGCCGTGGAGGACGAGTACGGCAATACCCCAGCACAGAGGGCAGAGCTGGACTGGCTGCTGTACAATAAGCCGTTGGAGTATGCACAGCTTGTACTGAGTGGGAAGATTGCGCACTATCTGTCACTGGGATGTGAGCATGGCAGACCAAAAGATCAAGTCTAATGAACCAAACAACTGCTGATCCGTATTTCTTTTGATACGGGTTAGCAGTTGTTTCTGTTTTATGCATATCACAACTGCGCAAGCAAATACGCTTATTCCGCCTTCCCTTCCAGCCTGTTTTTATACCCTTCGCCCCATGCCCGCATGGCATCCAGAACCGGTTTCAAACTATATCCCAATTCGGTCAGAGTATATTCCACCCGGGGCGGCACTTCCGCGTAGACCTTCCGGGTCAGCAATCCGCTTTCCTCCATCTGCCGCAGCTGAGCGGTCAAAACCTTCTGGGTCACATGACCGATGGACTTTTTCAGCTCTCCAAAACGCTTTGTGCCCGGCATCAGGTCCCGGAGGATCAGCACCTTCCATTTATCGCTGATGAGGGTCAGGGTGGTCTCCACCGGACAAGCCGGGAGTTCTTTGAGGATCTCCTTTTCCATAATTACCTCCAAAGGAATTTCAAATGGTCATCGTGCCGGATGCACGGATACCACAAACAGCTTTATGGCATCATTATAGCTTTCAACAGCAAAAAAAGCAAGCATCATCGCAATGATATCTTTCTGGTAACTACACCACAATAATGTGCGTACTTCCATAATCACCACAGGCGTGGTATCATGCAGTCACAGGGACGAACGTTCCAAAGAAATCAACACCTCATCGCAACATCCAAAGGAGAATCCATTATGAAAAAGCTGATTGCAAGTGCCGCCTCTCTCACCCTCGCTGCCACGCTTCTGGCCGGTTCGGCCAGTGCAGCCTCCCCGCTGGACTTCCTGAAGGAATTCAGCTGGAAGAATCTGTTCTGCCAGTCCCAGCAGGCCGAGCAGAGCCAGACCGAAAAGGCACTGGCTCTCATCAACACCTTTGCAACGAGCGACACCAAGACCGCCCGCAGCCTGCTGGCAGACGGTTATATCCAGCACAACCTCGCCTATGGCACCGGCGCAGATGCCTTTGTCGGCTCGGTGGAGTATCTGGCTTCGGCTCCGGTCAAGACCACGGTGCAGAACATCCGTGCATTTGAGGATGGCGACAAGGTGTTCCTTCAGACCATCTACAACTTTGCCGGTGCCGGTGAGCAGGTGGCGTTCGACATCTTCCGCTTTGATGAAAACGGCAAGATCGCCGAGCACTGGGACAACCTCGCCGCCGTGGCGGCAGCGAATCCTTCCGGTCACACCCAGACGGATGGCACCATGACCATCACGGATCTGGACAAGACCGAGGAGAACCGTGCGTTGGTAAATAACTTCCTGTACGACGTGATGCAGGGCCACAACCTCGGCAAGATGGCCGATTACTTTGACGGTGACACCTACATCCAGCACAACTCCAACATTGCGGACGGCGTTTCCGGTCTGACCGATGCGCTGGCTGCTCTGGCACAGCAGAACATTCAGATGATCTACACCACCACCCATCAGGTGCTGGCCGAGGGCAACTATGTGCTGGCTGTCAGCGAGGGCACCTACGGCGGTGTTCCCACCGCTTACTATGACCTGTGGCGTGTGGAGAACGGCAAGATCGCCGAGCACTGGGATGTGATGGAGACCATCGCAGACCAGTCCACCTGGGCAAACGATAACGGCAAGTTCTGATGGTTACCGGCAGGTAACTATGCCACAATCTTGTGCGTACTTCACAAGCCGCACAAAGCGCTTTACAATAAAGCTGTCAAGAAAAAACAATGTATGGAGGTACCTCTCATGAATAAGGTCGTAGAATTTCTGAACGCAAACCCGGTGCAGTATCTGGCCACCGTAGGCCGTGACGGCAAGGCCAAGTGCCGCCCCTTCATGTTTGCCGGTGAGCTGGACGGCAAGCTGTGGTTCTGCACCAACAACCAGAAGGATGTTTACAAGGATCTGCAGGCAAACCCCAACATCGAGATCTCCGTTTCCAGCCCGGAGTACGCATGGCTCCGTCTGCATGGCAAGGCTGTGTTCGAGAACAACATGACCGCCAAGGAGATGTGCATCGCAAACCCCATCGTGAAGAGCCAGTACGGCGAGGCTGCCAACCCCATCTTTGAGGTGTTCTATCTGGAGGATGCCCACGGCACCATTGCAGACTTCTCCGGCAACCCTCCCTACGAGTTCTGATCTGAAAAAACAGCGCAGCAGTCTTCTGAACGGGTAGACTGCTGCGTTTTTATAGAAAAGTTTTGAAAGGCAGGCGAACGCCATGACCCAGAGTGAGCGGCGAATGAGCCTTATTCAGGTGCTTTTGAAAGAACACCCGGAGTATCGGGGACTGCGGATACCGGCAGACGCAGACACCCAGCGGCAGCTTCTGCGGGGCTTGCTGAATATCCGTGAACCACGGCGTATCGGCACAGACTTTCTGCAAATACAGGATGCGTACCTGCAAGAGGAAACTGCCGCAAAAGGCATCACCGATGCGGCTGACCTGATGCCCCTGCAGCCGGGGCTGTACCTCTGGCAGGGGGACATTACCACCCTGAAATGTGATGCCATCGTCAACGCTGCCAACAGCGGCATGACCGGCTGCTACTGCCCGAACCACGGCTGTATCGACAACGCCATCCACACCTATGCCGGGGTGCAGCTGCGTCTTGCCTGTGCGGAAATCATGGACAGGCAGGGGCACCCGGAACCTACCGGGCAGGCAAAGATCACTCCGGCATTTGATCTGCCCTGCCGCTATGTGCTGCACACGGTCGGCCCGATTGTCAACTGGCGAGTGACAAAAGCAGACAAGGAACTGCTGGCCTCGTGCTATCGTTCCTGTCTGGAGCTGGCGGCAGAAAAAGAGCTGGAAAGTGTGGCGTTCTGCTGCATTTCCACCGGGGAGTTTCACTTTCCCAACCAGCTTGCCGCCGAAATTGCGGTACAGACCGTCAAAGAATTTCTCAAAAAGCAAACCAGTGTGAAGAAGGTGATCTTCAATGTTTTCAAGGATATGGACAAAAAAATCTACGAACGACTGCTCCGGACCGATTGATACGCTGCGGCAGGTTCTGAGCCATGCCGATGCAGTGGTCATTGGTGCAGGTGCAGGGCTTTCTACCTCGGCAGGTTTTACCTATGACGGAGAGCGATTTGAGCAGTATTTTGCGGATTTTGCAGCAAAGTACGGCATCCGGGATATGTACTCCGGCGGCTTTTATCCATATTCTTCGCCGGAAGAGCACTGGGCTTACTGGAGCCGCTATATTTACATCAACCGTTATCAGGACGCACCCCAGCCGGTGTATCAGGGCCTGTTTTCCCTTGTGAAAGACAAGGACTACTTTGTGCTGACCACCAACGTAGACCACTGCTTTCAGAAAGCAGGCTTTGACAAAAAGCGCCTGTTCTACACGCAGGGGGATTACGGTCTGTTCCAGTGCTCCGAGCCCTGCTGTCGGGAGACCTTTGACAACGAATCCATGATCCGGCAGATGGTCGAAGCACAAGGGTATCAGATCATGCCAGACGGTTCATTGAGCGTACCGAAGTCCACAACGCTCAAGACAACAATCCCATCGGAGCTTGTGCCGCATTGTCCGCACTGCGGCAGACCCATGAGCATGAACCTGCGTGCAGATGATACCTTTGCAGAGGACGAAGGATGGCACCGTGCGGCAGAGCGATACAGTGAATTTCTGCGCCGTCATGAGGGGCAGAATATTCTCTTTTTGGAAATTGGCGTTGGCTACAACACCCCGGTCATCATCAAGTATCCGTTCTGGCGGATGACCGCTAAAAATCCAAATGCATTCTACGCCTGCATCAATCAGGGACAGGCCGTTTGCCCGCCGGAGATCCAGCGGCAGTCTGTCTGCATCCATGCAGATATCGGAGCAGTTATAGCGCAACTGTGACCCGAATGAAGGGAGGCATTTTCCAGTAAAAACCGCTTTACGTATCAATCAAGCTTTGTCAAGAGGGTTGGCATCGTCCAGCCCTCTCTCTTTTTGCCAAAGTTTTTGATGCATTTTTTTGCATTCTGCCGAAAGCAACGTATTCTCGGATTTTTTTGTTGACATAGCTCGATTCTTGTGGTAATCTATACCAACAATTTAATATAACATATTTATCTTAGAGTTCCAGCTCGGCTCCCGAAGGAGCCGGAGCAAGTTTTTAACTTTCTTATCGCTACATAGCAAACCCGAACCAAGGCCATCCCAGAAGGGATAGTCAGGTTCAGGTTGTTGTGTGGCGATTTTTTATTACCAAATCAGCAACGAACCTTGAAAACCGCATGACCGTCTGCATGGGATACCCGGCGATGACCTCGCAAGAGCGAGCCGGAAAACGCCGCCGGAAGGGGGCAGGAAATCCATGCAGGAAGAACGGCTAAACGTTGATTCCTCAGTTACCAGAAAATAATGTGGTCAAATTGACCACATTGTTTTTCCGTAACGTCAGTGAAAGGAAGGGTATCTCCATGTATATGACAAACGAAGAATGGGAGCAGAACAATCAGGATTATTTGAAAGAATCGCATGAGGAAACGGGTTTTACCACCGGAGGATACGCTATCCGCAAACTCATCTGCGGCGGCTGCGGTCGGGTGTTCTACACCACGATCTACACCAAGAAATACTGTCATAGCTACTGGTGCGGCAATCAGGCCAACAATCGGCGGCAGCGAGAGTACCGCCAAATACACCGTCAGGATTTGGTCTGTCAGTGCTGCGGCGAGAAATTCACGCCCAAACGTGCAGATGCCCGCTATTGCAGCAATGCCTGTCGGCAAAAAGACTATCGAAAACGTGTTACAGATGCTGCAAGTGCTCAAAATGAGCACTTGGATAAGTGTAACGTATCCACCAAATAAAGTTCTCTCCCCTTCATGGATGAGAGATACCGGAAGTTCATCAACCTGTTACAGTTATTCAAGTGGTCAAATTGACCACTTGAATAACTGTAACGCAACCGAAAGGACGGTATGCCTATGGGAAAAAGTTCTCCTCGTAATCCGCTGTGGCCGGACTGGTTTGACGGCGAAAAAATCGACGAAGTGACGTTTTGTCACGAACTTATCCGCAATCACCCTATGAAGTGCATCGAGAACCGCTTCTTTACCCCGGACGGCCCGGTGGAAGATGAAGCCGAGCTGAAGCAGCTCATCCTGAAAGAGATTCAGGCATTTATCATTCATGGGCTTTCCAAGAAGGTGGCCAATCTGCTGGAAAGTCTGCGTATCATTGCTTATTCAACTTCGCTGGACATTGAGGTGGATTGCATCCACCTCAAAAATGGCATCTATCACCTTGCAGACGGTACGTTTCAGGAAAGCCGCCTGTTCTGCCGAAACCGCCTGCCTGTATCCTATAACCCGAAAGCTGCCAAGCCAGAACGCTGGCTGGCCTTTCTGAATGAGCTGCTGGAGCCAGAGGACATTCCTACCTTGCAGGAATACCTCGGCTACTGCCTTATCCCCTGCACTAAAGGTCAGAAGATGATGTTCCTGCTCGGCAAAGGCGGTGAAGGCAAATCCCGCATCGGTCTGGTGCTGAAGAACTTGATGGGCGATGCGGTCAGCAATGGCAGCATCCAGAAAGTTGAAACCAGCCGCTTTGCTCGTGCTGACCTTGAGAACCGTCTGCTCATGGTGGATGATGATCTGAACATGAACGCCCTGCCCAAGACCAACTATATCAAATCCATCGTAACCGCAGAAGCCAAGATGGACGTTGAACGCAAGGGCATCCAGAGCTACCAGAGCGACATCTACGCCCGGTTTCTCTGCTTTGGCAATGGTGCGCTGACCGCCTTGTACGACCATTCGGACGGCTTCTGGCGGCGGCAGCTCGTCCTGACCACCAAAGACCGCCCAGCAAACCGGGAAGATAACCCGTTCATTGTAGAAGCCCTGTCCGCAGAATTGGAAGGCATCCTGCTGTGGTGTCTGGATGGCTTGCAGCGATTGCTGCGGAACAGCTACAAATTCACGGTCAGTCCCAAAGCTGCCGCCAATCTGGAGACCATCAAAAGGAACAGCAACAACGTCCTTGATTTTCTGGACTCGGAGGGCTACTTTCGCTATAAGGCAGATTTCTCCATCAGTTCCAAAGACCTCTACGAGATCTACAAGCTGTGGTGTGAGGATAATGCCTGTCACCCGGTATCGGCAGCACGGCTTAGTTCAGAGGTCAGCCAGAACGCTGTCCGGCTGAATCTCGAACCAACCAACAACATCTATCTGCCCGGTGGCCGAAGGGTACGCGGATTCGTGGGCATCGAAGCTCTTGTCTACCCGGCAGCATAAAAGCGATTTTTGCAAAATAAAATAATGCCGTACGGTCTGTACGTACTGTACGCCGTACGGCAAAGTCTTGCAATCTTTCGATTCATCGTCATGTTTTGTTTTCTGCGTACAGCGTACACCTCGTACGGCACTTTTTTCTCCGTACACAACTTTTTCGCCGTATACGGAGCCGACACCGTTCCAACGGCAAGAACGGTGTCTTAATTCTCCCGCAGGAGACGTTCCCCCGAGGGGTAGATTCCCCCGCATTGCGGGGGAAATGTCGCAAAGCGACAAAGGGGGAGCCGGTCCGGCAGGACCCCACTACACTTTGCAGCCCATAGGGATGAAAGTGTTATAGTGGGTTATTACACTTCCGAAGAAGTGCACCTCCGTCCCCCGTCACCTTCCTCTGAATCCTGAAAGGAGGGATGCCCTCTGGCAAGAAACGATGGCATCGACCGCACCAGTGTCCGGAATCTCGCCGTTTCGGACAAGGCTGTTGGCAACACCCAGCAGCACAACGAACGCGAAAAGGACAGCTATCGAAACCCCGACATTATCCCCCAGCGCGCTGCATGGAACGTCCACTTCAAAAAGCCAACCGCCAGCTACACCGACCTATTTGCCCAACTGGAAGCCGCTGGAACCATTTCCACGCGCGGCCTGAAGCCGGATGCCACCCACTACTGCGAGCTTATTTTCGATGTTAACTCTGCCTATTTCGACAATCACGGCGGCTATGAGTTCGCCAAGCAGTTCTATGAGGATGCCTACAAAGCTGCTGTCCAGATCGTTGGCGGTGAGCAGTATATCCTCTCCGCTGTCATGCACGCCGATGAGATCAACCGTGCCATGACCGAAGCATTAGGCCGGGAAGTTTACCACTACCACCTCCATGTGGTCTATGTGCCTGTGGTGGAAAAGCAGATCTTCTGGTCGAAACGCTGCAAGGACAAGGCGCTGATCGGCACAGTCAAGGAGACCGTCATGCAGGTCAGCCGGAGCAAGAAGTGGGCATCCAAACCTCTGCTGGACGAATCGGGAAAGCCTGTTTTGCAAAAGAACGGCAAGCCTGTCCTGAAGAAGTCGTACAGCGTCTTGCAGGACAACTTCTTCAATTTTATGCGCGCTGCCGGGTACACCGATATAGAGCGCGGCGAACGTGGCAGCACCGAAGAACACCTGACCGTCACCCAGTTCAAAGTCCAACGGGAGCAGGAGCGTCTGGGCAGCCTATCCGCCCAGATCGACCAGAAAGAGCAACATCTCACCCAGACCAGTAAAGCCCTTTCAAAAAAGGAGAAAGAGCTTGCCATCGTTCAGAAGAAAACTGTTATCACAAAAGATGCTCTCATCCATGCGCAGGATGTGGAATCCTTGGGCAAGCGTACCCTGCTGGGTAATTATTCCCTGACCGAAGATGAATTGTCCTCCCTGAAAAAGCAGGCAGCACACGGCTATGTCGTAGATGTTGAGAACCGCCAACTGAAACAGCAGTTAGCGGCTGCCAAACGGGATTGCGCCGAATGGCAAACCCGTTACCGTGACCTGCGGAATGATGTCCAACCCTATCTGGACGCTATGCGCCACGCCCCGGAGCGTGTGCGCAATTTTTTTGAGAATCTTCTTGCACGGAAGCCGGAGCGGACGGCAGATGCACCGTCCAAAGCCAGCCGCCAGTAGAACGCCGACCTTTAATGTTATCTGGATGTAAAAAAAGGAGACTTGCCTATGATGAATGACCGCACTTTCCCTATCCCCAGCAATACCAGCTCTATGAAATCTGAAGATTATACGAATAACTTCTTGCAAAAGGACTCGAATCCCGCTACAATGGAGATGTCTAAATCCCCTGCCATTGAATCTTCTGACCAGACCAAAGCAGCCAAGCACGAACCTCTTGTTTACCGGGTGGAGGAAATCGCCCAGCTTTTGGCGATTTCTCCCCGTGCGGCGTACAACCTGTGCAACACCACGAAGGATTTCCGGGTGCTGCGCATCGGAACCAGCATCCGGGTGAACAAGCAGAGTTTCGACAACTGGTTTGCGGCGGTCTGAGGGAGGTAACCTATGGCATCTATTCTGAAGCGCGGAGATTCCTACTCCGTCCGTTACAAGTACAAAGACCATTCCGGCAAGCCCTGCGAGGGATGGGAAAGTTTCAAGACCAAGAAGGAGGCGCAGGAGCGAAAGATCACGGTCGAAAAAGAACTGCTGGACGGCACATTTCTCGTCCCCGATACCATGACGGTAGAGGAAATGCTGTACAAGTGGATCCCGATCCAGTCCACCAAACACAAATGGTCCCCCAAGACCTACACGCAGTCCGTGGCGATGGTGCAGAACCTCATTGTTCCCTATATCGGGAAGCGGAAGGTGCAGGAGTTGCGCACCTATGACATTGAGAAGTTCTATGCCACCCTTGCCAAGACCCCCTGCGGGCAGTACGTCCACGGCGTAAAGCAGACCCTGACCGACAAGCAAAAGAAGCGGCTGCTGTCCAGCACCTCAATCCACGAAGTCCACACGCTGCTCAAGACCGCATTTTCCTATGCGGTGGAATGGGACTTGATCCACAAGATTCCCCTGCCCCGTGATGCCCCCAAGGTCAACATCGAGGAACGCACCATCTGGGACGAGAAAACCATGCTGGCAGCCTTGCAGACCATCGAGAACCCTGCCCTGCATCTGGCGGTGCACATGAGCATGATCCTTTCGCTCCGTGAGGGCGAAATTCTCGGCTTACAGTCGAGTGATTTGGATTTTGATGCCGCCGATGGTCGTGGTACCATCTCGGTCAGCAAAACCATGCAGCGAGCCAACAAGGACGCTCTGGAAAAGCTCGACCCCAATCAGGTGTATCACACCTTCCCGGACAGGCGTGAGGGCAGCAAATCCTCTCTCATCCTGAAGAAGCCCAAGACCAAGAAGTCCAACCGTGTCCTGTATATGACGAAACCTCTGAAAGAGGAACTTCAAGCATGGCTGGAAAAGCTGAAGCAGGACGAGCAGAGCGCCCGGGAGAAGTACAGCAACTGCGGGCAACTGTTCCGGCTCCCGGACGGCTTACCCATCGCCCCGGAACTGCTCACCAAGTGGTATCGACAGTGGCGCTCAGCGCACCCCGAGTTTGAGCAGATCGTGTTCCATGGTCTGCGGCACTCCAGTGCCACCTACCAGCTCTTGCAGTCTGATGGCGACTTCAAATCGGTGCAGGGTAACACCGGCCACGCAACTGCCGCCGTCCTGATGGACACCTACGCCCACACACAGGACAAGCCCCGGCTGGAGCTGACCGAGAAGATCGAGGCGAACTTCTATTCCCAAGACCTGACCCCGGCAGCACCCCAGTCCCGGCAAAACGAAAAGCCGGAGGCAACAAAAATCTCCGGTAAGGAGATTCTTGAAGCCATCCGGCTGATGGATGCAGACGAACGCAGAGAGTTGACGAGAGCCTTGTTCGCTTAAAGTTCTTCTTTTTATGCAAAGGAAAGCAGGCTGTGCAAGCCATGCGCAGAAAAGTCACCGATTCTGGCAAATGTGCAAACGGTGTGCAGAAAGTGTGCAGCCGCTTTCCTACATAAAGAAAGAACGCCAAATCTTACGATTTGACGTTCAATATCTGGTGCACCTCGCGCACTCATATCCGAACTTTTCTCCGCTTTCATGGCTTCCCCGAAAGCGACCGTTTCCGTCCCTTCCTTATAGTTAAAGGTGATGAGGACCTTATCATCGTAGAGATAGATGACATTGATGAAGGTGTCCACCAGTGCCTGCCGCTGCTCCGGCTGAGTCATGTCCAGCTTGCGGAAACGGAGCAGCCATCGCAATCCAACTTTTTAATCGTTTGCAACATCGTTGGATTGCATATCGCAAAATATGCCAGTCAGAACAGTATTCCAAACCTGTCCTTGCGATTGAACCGGACGAACTCTTCTTTCATCTTCGGTTTTGCCAGCCGTTCCTCTGCAATGCGGGCTTGCAGTTCTTTCCGCTGTTCTTCCAGAGCCTCCAACCGCTCTTTCGTGGAACTGGTCAGGATGCCCATCTGGATAGCGTTCAGCATATTGGTGATGCCGGTTTCCGTTTCCTTCAACTGCTTTTCGTAGATAGGCAGGTCTGTACTTTCCTGATTTTGCATCTCCATGACTTTGGCGACGATGGCATTCATGGAAGCGTCGTCTTCCACCAGCTTCATGGTTTCGTTGACTATCAAATCTTCCAGCCACCGTTTCCGCACAGCCTTTTTATCACAGGTCTTTTTCTTCTTGGCGGCAGCACACTTGTAATAGGTGTACATCTTCCCGGTATGGCTGACACCGCTTTCTCCGAACATCAGCGCTCCGCACTTGCCGCAGTACAGCTTGGTAGTGAGCAGATAGCTTTCCTCTGCTTTATGACGGGCAGGGGCCTTTTTGTTTTTTGCCAGCTTTTCCTGCACCTTATTGAACAGTTCTTCTGACACGAGAGCCGGAATCGCATTGGGCTGCACCACATCCCGCAAGCGCAATTCGCCGATGTACCGGCGATTACTCAGCATCCGCTGAATCGTGTTGTAGGACATCTCCCCGCCCATCGAATTTTTGATGTTGTGCGCCTTTAACCAATCCCGCAGATCAGTCATGGTCGCGCCGTCTGCATACTTCTGGAACGTCTGCTCCACATACGGGGCCAGCAGCGGGTCGGGCTGGTAATGCCGGGTCTCATCGATCATGTAACCGAATGGAATCGTTCCGCCATTATAAATTCCTTTGAGAGCATTTTCAGTCATGCCACGTACGACCTTTTCGGACAGGTCTGCCGAATAATACTCGGCATATCCTTCCAGAACAGATTCCAGAATGATACCCTCCGGGCCAGCCGAAATGACTTCTGTTGCCGACACCAAGTTCACGCCGTTCCTCTTCAGTTGGGTCTTGTACCAGGCACTGTCGTAGCGGTTTCGGGCAAAACGGTCAAGTTTCCAGACAATAATGACATCAAAGATTCCGCGCTCGCTGTCTTTGATCATCTGCTGGAATTCCGGGCGGTTGTCCGTTTTGGCAGAGAGTGCCCGGTCAATATAGTGTTTGACCACCGTGAGGTCGTTCTTTTCGGCATAGGCGGTGCATTCCCGAATCTGGCCCTCAATAGATTCTTCAACGCTGGCTGTCACTGGAATAGCGGGCGTAGATCACAGCGGTCATGGCAAGCACCTCTCATTCTACATCATTGAACGGTGGAGCGCTCTTTCAAAGTATTGCTTCGTATAATACGATATACCACGGTTTTTAACCGAATACAATACTTTTTCCAAATATTGCAATTCAACTTTTTTAATGCAACAGCAACATCGTTGGATTGCATATCGCAAATATGCTGTTTTCATGTTGCACTAATTTCTTGCCTTGCGATAAAAGCCGCCATCATTCTCAGATCGTCCAATTCTGGCTTGCCGACTGCAGATCCACCATGTGGGTGTACAGTCCCTTCCGGGCGTACAGCTCTGCCGGGCTGCCCTGCTCGGCCACGATGCCGCCCGACAGCACCACCACCTGATCCGCACCGGCTACAGTGCGCATCCGGTGGGCGATGATAAGGACGGTTTTGTGTTTTATGAGCCGGGAAAGAGCCTCCTGAATGGCAGTTTCGTTCTCCACGTCAAGACTGGCGGTGGCCTCGTCCAACAGAATGATGGGCGCATCCTTCAGGAAAGCGCGGGCAATGGAAATGCGCTGACGCTCGCCGCCTGAAAGGGTACAGCCATTCTCGCCGATGTTGGTGTTCCACTTGTCCGGCAGCTTTTCGGCAAATTCCTCGCAGTTTGCCAGCTTTGCCGCCGCAAGGACCTCCTCGTCGGTGGCACCTTTGCGCCCCAGACGGATATTTTCCAGGATCGTGTTGTCAAACAGGGTCACATCCTGAAAGACGATGGAATACAGGCTCATGAGCTTTTCCGGGTCGATTTGGGAAACCTCCATGCCGCCCACGGTGATGCTGCCCTTCTGGTAGTCCCAGAACCGTGCCGCCAGTCGGGAAACGGTAGTCTTGCCGCCGCCGGAGGGGCCCACCAGTGCCGTGACCTCCCCCTGCTTTGCGGTAAAGGAGACATCCCGCAGCACCGTTTCGCCGGAGTTGTAGGCAAAGCCCACATGGTCGAACACGATATCGCAGCCCTGATTGGTCAGCTGCTCGCTGCCGGTCTGCAGGGGAGCGTCCAGAATCTCGTTCATCCGCCCCACATTGGTGCGCATGGCAATGACCGCCGCCAGATTCTGCAGCGCGCCCTGCATAGGGTCGTACATCCGGGAAGCCGCCATCAGGAACAGAAACAATGTCAGCACATCGATACTGCCCTGCACCAGCAGCACCGAACCGGTGAGCGCCACCGACGCAATACCCAGCTTGAGCACCATGCTCGCAGAGGACACGAACAGCGCCGTTTCCAGCTCTGCCGCGATGGATTGCTTTTCCACAGCCCGAATTTTGTCGGAAAGACCGGACAGATACCGCTGCTCCGCATTGCTGGCTTTCAGGTCGCGGAGGGTCTCGATGTACTCTTGAATGCCGTCCGCACAGACCATTTTCGCCGCCATGGTCCTGGCCTGCACCTTGTCCTGTACCCGGTAGCTGCCCACCACGATGGCAGCGGATACCGGGATGACCCACAGGGCTGCCAGCGCCATCCGTCCGTCAAAGGCGAACAGGCTCAGGGCAATGAGCACGGTAGAGATGAGGGAACCGAACAGACCGGGGATGAAGTGGGAGCAGTCCTTTTCCAACACCTCGCAGTCTGCCATGATGGTGCTGGTCAGGTCGGCAAGGTCCCTCTTGCCGAAAAAGGACAGAGGCAGCTTGCGCAGCCGCTCCGCAAGGGTCAGGCGGCGGGTGCCACTCTCTTTATAGGTGGTAAAATAGGTGCCGTTGTACTGGAACCATGTGGTCAGCAAGATCAGCGCAAAGCAGACCGCACACCCCAGCAGATAAAAGGCGGTTCTCCCGCTCGCGGAGTCTGCCAGCAGATCTTTTACCAAAAGATACAGCAGCCCGGTGGGCAGCATGAACGCTATGTTCTGGAACGCACAGGCCAGAATGCCCTTTACAAGCCCCTTTGCGCCCTCCGGGGAGCTGGCCGTGGCGTGTTGAATTTTTTCGATCATCCTTTAACCCTCCTTTGCGACCTTCCACTGCACCGAGGCCTGATACTCCTTCCACATCCGGGCAAACAGGCCGTTCTGTGCGCACAGTTCGTCCTTTGTGCCGGTCTCCGTAATACGCCCATCCTGCACCACATAGATGCAGTCGGCGTTGGCTACGGTAGACAGGCGGTGCGCGATCATCAGCACCGTTTTGCCCTTGGCAAGCCGGGCAAAGGCCGCCTGCACCTTGGCTTCATTGTCCGGGTCGGCAAAGGCGGTGGCCTCGTCCAGAATCAGGATGGGGGCATTTTTCAGCATGGCGCGGGCAATGGCAATGCGCTGCTGCTCGCCGCCGGACAGATACACGCCCTTGGTGCCAATAACAGTGTGGATACCCGCCGGGAACTTTTCTATAATATCCATGCACTGCGCTGCTTTCAACGCTGCCAGCACCTCAGCTTCGGTGGCCTGCGGTCTGCCCAGACGGACGTTATCCAGAATGCTGCCCTTGAGCAGGCGGCTGTTCTGGAACACAAAGGAGATGGTATCCATCCGTTCTTCCTTGGGGATGTCCCGCACATCCGCTCCGCCCACCCGGACGCTGCCGCTCTGCACATCAAAGAACCGGCAGACAAGGTTTGCCAGCGTGGATTTTCCGCCGCCGGAGGGGCCTACAAAAGCCACGGTCTGTCCCGGCTGAATGTCCAGAGAAACGCCCTTGATGACCTCGGTTTTTCCGTCGTAGCTGAAATGCACATCCCGCAACGTGACAGAGGAATCCTTCGGGTGCTGCGGAACAGCCTGCACCTGCATGGGCGCCGCCTCCAGCACCGAGTCGATGCGTGCCAGCGCATCCGCTACCACCATCTTGTTCTCACTCATGTACATTATACGGGTCAAAGTCAGGGAGATCACCGGCGTGATGATGATATAGAACAGCAGGTTCAGCAGAAACTCCGGGGTGACGCCGTGGGTCGTGAACAGCAGCCCGCCCGCGATCAAAAAGGCGAACACACCGTTGACGGCGGCGGTGTAGAACATCATGGGCAGGCGCAGGTCTTTGGTGTAGGAGATGACCCACTTTTCGTACTCATCAATGGCGGCCTTGAATTTTTTGAAGGAAAATACACTCTGCCCGAAGGTCTTGACTACCGGAATGCCCCGGACGTATTCCACTGCCTCGTTGGACATCGCCTCCAAGGCGTTGCCGTACTGCCGCATTTTTTCGGCCATCCGCTTGCCGGTCATGGTCGTCATAATGAGGAAAGCCAGCACCACCGGCGCAAGGCTCAGCAGCCCCAGCCGCCAGTCGAACGCCAACAGCAGCACCAGCAGCCCCACCGGAGTGGCGATGGCGTTGTACTGGTCGGGCAGCTGGTGGGCAAGATAGGTCTCGGCGGCTCCGGTGCTCTCATGGATGATCTTACGCAGCTTGCCGCTGCCAAAGGTCTCGGCAAAGCCCAGCGGCAGCACCGCCAGATGCTCCGACACTGCCAGCCGCAGATTGGTCGCCACCCGGAACGCCGACAGATGGGAGCACATCAGCGCCGCAATGTAAATGAGGTAAGACAGCACTGCAAACAACACTGCCATCCAGCCGTAATGGGGGATGTTCACCGCCTGCGCATAGTCCGGCGCGGCGTTCAGCACATCCCGCAGGATCTTCCAGATATAGAGGAACGGGATCAGCGTCATCAGTGCGCTGACAGCGGAGAGCACCAGTGAAGCATAGGTGAATACCCGATGTCCGCCTGCATAGCCCATCAGCCGGGAAAAGTCCGATCGTTTTTTCAATCAAATCACATCCTTACCGTAATATTGCCATGCGTACCGCCTGATATGATCGGGTGCGCATGTGCCGTTTATTCTGCCTCAGACAAATTTTCCGTGACGAAAAGTTCAATGACATTTTCCATAGTTGCCTGATCATAGTCCTCTGCGATGGCGGCAGCATTCCAATAAGCATAATTTCCTTCATACCAGCTCTGCAGGTCGTCGAGATCCTCTGCATAGCGGAATTCCAGATGATACGTCGTTTCCATCGTATCGGGCGCAAAGGCAAAGTAGGTAAACTCCCCGGAATCCGCATCCTCGCTCTGGTAGAAGAGGAAGCTGTTTTCATTGTCCACATCCAGTTTCTGGTAGGTGTGTGCAAACACTTCCTGTCCTTGCGCATCCAGACCGGTGATGGTGTCGCCATTCATCACGAATTTTTCCACGCCGCCCAGAAAATAGCAGTTGAACGCCGTGCTGTCCGGATCTGCTGCATATTTTTCAACAGCCTCCTCGCCATACGGCTCTGCCATGCACATTCCCAGCAGCATATCCGTAGCCGATTCCGCATTGTCCTCGCCTACCAGCGGAGTCGCAGCGTCGATCCACAAATTCCGGTATTCACTCTTTGCCATCTCCGGGAACAGTTCCACATAAGTCCCGCTGATACCAGACAGATAATCCTCCGCATCCATTACCTGACTTGCGGAAGCCGAAGAAGCCACCGAGGAGGAAACGCTGGATGCCGAAGACGCTGTGCTTGCGCTCTGCTGGCCGCAGCCGACAGCAGACAGCAGGCAGACCGCAGACAAGGCCACTGCAACAAATTTCTTTTTCATCATCATATGAAAGTACCTCCGGTTTTAAAGTAAGTTTGTTCTAATCGCTCTGTACTTTAGCATATTTTTCGGCCGTGGACTACTCCATTCTGATTTCCCTGCTCCGTTTTGCGAGTCCATTTGCGTGGGTGCGGTACTGCGACGGGGTCGTTCCATATCGTTTCCGGAAAGCCTCCGAAAACTTGCTGGCGTTGTCATATCCTGCATTCTGTGCGATCTGCGTAATGGGCTTTGCGCTCCGGACAAGCTCTACGGCAGCCTGTTCCAGACGGTATTCCTTGATATAGTGGTATACTGGCACACCGTAGACCTGTTTGAACATTTTTTGCAGGTGCGAAACCGAGATCCCGTGTTCTTCTGCCAGCTGCGCAAGGGAGACATACCCCTCCCGGTTTGTCAGAAGGTGATCCCGGAGATGGTGTGCCAGTTCGGTCTGTTCGGTAGAACAGTACAAGTCCGTTCCTTCCTCCTGCGGAATGCGGCTCAGCAGCATCAACAGCTCCACCACCTTGAGCCGCAGGAACCGGAGATCCATGTAGGGCGCATTTTCGTACAATTCCCGGAAAACGTGCTCACAGCGGGGTCCTGCCGTACCGAACATGAACCATCGGTTTCCCAGAAGATTCTGCTTCAGTACCGCAAAATCCACCGAAAAGCCCGGTGCGTTCTTCTCAAGCCAGTTCTGAGCGGCTGCTGGATCAACTTCCAGACACAGCCCTTCGTAACAGCCCAGCGGGAACCGTGACTCTGAACGTGTTCCATGCCGTCCGTCGTAGCAGCTGACGGCCATATCCCCCGGCTTTAGCAGAACGCTATCGCGCATGGAAAAGCTGGTTTCAAAACGGCCATTGATGCAGAAATTGATCTCTATCATACCGATCTGCGTGCGGATTTCCGTATAGGTCTCCATCTCCAGCCGCAGCAGCATGATCCCCACGCCATCAAACAGCCGGTAATAGTGAATTTCTCCACTTCCGGCCGCATTTTCAAAGCCGCCTGTTTGTCCGGGATTATAGGGAGTGACCCCCGTTTTGTCATGAAAAATGATATCAATCATACTGTTTATTCAATCCGATCTCCACAATCCGTCTTTTGCAGGGCTTGGAATGGCAGCTGTGGTCAACTGGCAGATCTCTGTCTTTCATGTTTTTCCTTTCTTCGCCCCTTGCATCGCAATTTTCTCAACCATGCGCTATCCCAGTGCCACATCCAGTACCATCATCACGCTGAAGCCTACCGCAAAAACACCGTGCCGACGTTAGAGTGCTGCCCCTGCGACATTTCCGGGATCAGCTCCTCCACCACCACATACAGCATGGCTCCGGCGGCAAAGCTGAGCAGATAGGACAAAGCGGGCACCACAATGCCTGCCGCCAGGATCGTCAGTACTGCCCCGATCGCACCGAGATATACCATCGAATCAGCTTTTTCGGTTTCTCCGTCTTCATCTTTTTCGCCTCCGATTGCAGTTCATGATTCTGCTTTTCATTTGGGCAATTTCCAACTTCTTAGAAAATCAAATGGACAATACCGCCGACAATTGCCGCTCCCGCAACCCAGATCAGCGCCAGTATACTTCGCTTTTTCAGCACCTGCCTCCAGGTCTGCACGAACGACGCATCTTCAAGCCCTGGCAGCACCCAAAACTGGCTGTGCCCGACCCATAGCTTGTCGATTACAACGCCGTCATAGATATTCATGACCTCAAGAAACAGCAGCGCCTGCCAATAGGCCTCACCAAAGGAGGAAGCCCCGTTCCACAAACCGATGATCAGCACAAGAGCAGCAAGCATCACGACAAAGAACGGTATCATAAAGCATTTTCGTTTCCGGTTCATCGTATTGCGGTCAATCAGTCCCAGTTCGATGGCGCGATCCTGCACCTCCTTGGGATAAAAGTACAGTCCATTGACAGCACCACCGATCACAGCGATTTTTATCATTGCGGTAAACAGCAGACAATAAAGCAGCAGTTGCAGTACGATCATTGTTTTTCTCCTCTCAGTCTGCGTGCGAATCGGGCATCTGGCATCATCGCGGTGTAGCGGATTCCTTGTTTTCCCTTATGCTGAAGCTGCTGGATATGGGCTTCTGTTGTTTTTCTTTTTTTCATGCAGGACTTTTTTATCACACGCATAGAAAATCTCTGCCTCCCAAAACTATTGCTTCTGTCACACGTCCTCAAAGCAGTGCGCAAAGCCACGCTGCCACAGCGGAGGCGGGAATGTAGATCACAAAGTGCCGGATATGTGTTCGCTTGTTATAGCCGAACATATGCGGACCGACCACGCCCTTCAGCTCCGGATAGAAATGCGGAAAGAAATTGGAGTGACACAGCAGCACCCAGTCAAAGAAAATGATGTCGTAGATCTCCATGGCGTAGAGCACGGCGAGAAACCGCACAAAGAAGTCCAGGAAGCCGAAGCCGTTTCTGACGCCGTCCCATACGCTTAGTGCCGCCGCAGCGAGAAAAAGCAGGATGGCAATGATCTCAATCACCCAGCCGATACTATGTGCGCCGGGAAATCGTTCCTTTGTATCGGGGATTGCGTCCAGATTTTCCTTTGGTGCGGATGAGAAAAAACGCTTGTCCTGAATGAAACCCACCCCGCCGTATAAAACAAGAAAGTATGCCAGAAATACCATGAGCGTTACAAGAACCGTGATTTTCATTTCGACTTTACCTTCTCTCCTTCACGTCCGCAAATATGGCAGATCATTGCATTCCCGCGTCGGGGTATTTGATGAGGCCATACAGCGAGGAGCATCTCCCATGTATTGTTTCAAAGCACGGTAACGATCAAGGCTGCCAGTGCGGCAGCTGCGGCAAACAACGGGATACCGCGCCAAAACGATTCGATATGCTTTTTCGGATCCTGATAGTATTTCTTCTCCGGCAAAAACGAGAAACGGATGCGTTTTGTACTGCGCCACCAGAGCAGATCGATCACAAGGAGATCGAACAGGCCCAATCCCTCGCCGAATGCAAGGAAGTACCAAAATGCTGACAGGTAATTGTTTAGGCCCAGCACACTTTTCAACGCAAGCCCCAAAACGGAAAACACCACTGTAAACAAAAGAAGATTACTGAGCAAAATGGCAGCGGTGGATTTTGCCTTCGGAACTGCTTGCCCAAGCTGAGGGTCGCTTTGCACACGGGTCTGAACCTCATCGGGATAGGAACGCAATCCGATGAGATTTTTCCTGTCCGTGCCTGTTCCGAGAAAGCATACGCCCCAATACAGAAAATAAAATACAGCGGCGATCATGATTTTCATATATATCTACGCTCCCATTCCATTTGCCGACCATCTCCGCTCCTGACGAACGCTTTTCATACCAAACTGCCTCCCCGCTATTTTTTGACCTTCATGCAAAAGTCGCAGCGGTCATCCCCACGCCCCAGCGTTTTCGTTCGATGCCAAATGAGCTTCGGATGCAGCCCGGTATAGCTGATGTCATCACTGTCGCAAAAGCAGCGGCACAGCTCCGGGCAGCCGTATTCTGTGCAGGTGTCATGATAGGGACACTTCATCATATCCACACGCCAGACGCCGTTACCGGTCTGCAGTTCTTTTGGGGCAAAGCCCGCCGCCGGGCCGAAAACGCTCCGGGTGGATTTGACAAAAACGCCGGGAACAAGGCGGTAAAGCCCCGGTATGTGCAGCAGGGCGGCAAGCTGTTTGTGGCTCGTTCTCGCCAAGCGCTCCACATAGCCGTGAACGGTTTGCAGTGCCTCCTCTTTCGGCATGACCCGCTGCAAGGTCTCGTAGGCCGCAATGCCCGGCAAGATCTGCCGCTTGAGGTGGTATTGCTTTTCCTTGCTTGCATCTGCATTTTCAGCCAGCAGCGCACTCAGGCGCATATCGAAAGCGGTGTTCAGTTCCTTTGCCCGCGCGGGAAAGCGCAGTGCCACAGTCTCCCGGAAATCACGGGAGAGATAGGTTTCCTTCCTCTTCATCGTCCGTTACCCTTTCTTTTTGTACCCGCAGTCGCAGTAGGGTCCGCCGGAGGCAAGGGTATACTGCCGCACAAAGTCGGTCACGCCGCCGGCTTCGCTCATGGTGTAGTCCAGACGGCACAGGGCGGGGGTCAGGTCGTACAGACCCAGCTCCTTCATCAGCACACAGATGCCGCATTTTGTAAAGCGTCCCTCGTAGCCGCTGCCATCCGGGTATTCGTAAAAGTCCATGTTCCACGAGTAGGGGTTGCGGTCGGCGGCTTTCAGAGCGGCGGTGGCTTTCATGGCGGCAATGTCCTTTGCGGTAAACTTGCTTTTTCCGCTCTTGCGGCAGAACCACTTCATCAGCGGCGTCATCTGAGCGTTCTCATAGTAAACCGTCAGCGCCTCTGCATCCGGCCGCTGCGGCATACAGAGGACAAACGCCCCCAGCATGGCGCAGCCAATGATGTTCAATTGGAAGCGGTCACCCTTTTCAAACTCCGGCAATTTGGCGAGGATTTCTTTGTATTTCGGCTTGGCGGTTTTGGTGATCTGCTTTGCGGTGGCTGCATCATAGCCCAGCACTGCCGTCAGCTGCGTCTGAAACGATTTCGCAAACACGGCCCACATCGCCATAGGGATTCCCATCCAACGCATTTTACTTTTCCCCTTTCCATTCTGCCAGCACCCGGCACATCCGTTTCTCGATGTCTTTCCGGGTCTTCCGGCATTCCTTCGGATATTTCCGGGCCGCATGGAAGGCCCATTTCACAAATAGGCCGGAGCCAACCGGCAGCATGATTTTCAGCATCCCCTCCGGGAAAACGAAGTGGGTGCCGTGGGCATAAACCATCGTCTCGATCTCGCATTCATGCGGTTTTTCGGCAAGGCGCTTTTCCATCCGGCGGATATACTTTGCGGTGTCCCACAGCGCATCGTCCTCCGCGCCGATCAGCAGCAGCTTTCCCCGGATGTTTTCAACGGGAATGTATTCTTTCGGCTCGATCGGATGAGCTGTCTCGGAATCGTCAAACAGCTTGCGGGAGTTTACCATATCGCCGGCGCGTTTGCTCTCGGCGGCGATGCAGTGCCAATAGTCGGGATGCTGATAGCAAAACGGCATATAGGGCAGCGGTTTTCCCCGGTAGGAGAACAGCGATTCACCCTCGACCGGCCACTCCTTGCAGCCGTCCCTTTTGCCCTGCAGAAAGCCCTGCCACACAAAGTCGCTGGGTGTCATGGCAATGGTCAGGGTGATATCCGAGAACATGGCAGCTGCTGTCAGCGCAAGCGTTCCGGTGGTCGATGCACCGGCAATGCCGATCTTTCTGTTACCGTTAGCTTTCAGCCATGAAATTGCCGTCTCCACACGCTCAAGCGGGTAATTATGATGTCCGTAATCTTTTTTTGCGGGCGACATTGTGAGCACGTTTACACCGCACCCGCAAAGCCATTTCACTGCCGAGCGCGCAAGCCGATCCTCCGGATCATCCCCGATCATCGTGATGACCGCACAGTCTGAACCGCCGACACACGCCCAATACGCACCGTAAAAGCCATTGAGTTCCACATCAAAGTGCAGGTGTTTCATGCTCTCCCTCCAAATCCGATCTTCACGATCTGCATTTTCATCCCGTTATCCCCGACCTTTGCAAGAAAACGGAAAAAGCTGCTGACAGAAGGGTCTTTCAAATCGTTGTAGCCCAGCATATAGCCCCGGCTGGACACCTGCAAACGGTTGTCCCATGGGGTAAAGATGCACCATCCCAACAGCCCCTTTGCAGATGCCCACAGCACAGACCAGAATCAGCATACCCCCCAGCCCAAGACCTTCCAGAATCACCTGTAAAAGCATTACTTATTCCTCCTGTATCCGTTTTCATCCCGGTATTCGGGATGTTCCTTTACGTATGGATCCTTATCGCCGCAGATGGTATAGTCGCATCGGCAGCCGTCCACGCAGGTGGTCGTCCGCACGAGCTTGGCATGGAGCAGTTCCATGGATGCATAGTCCACATTGCACAGGGCGGGCACAATGTCCGTAAATCCGAACCGCTTGGCAAATTCCGCCGCCGGACACGCCGTAAATTCATAATAGATGGGCTTGCCGTTTTCGTAAGGCGCAACATCCATCTCGTAATCATGCCATGTGTCACAGTGCTTTTGGGCAGTGCTGAATGCCCGATACATCAGCTTCCTCCAAAACGGCTTGTTGATATCAACAAAACATAGCTTCCGGAAAGCCGGCAGGATCAGATTTTCTTCTATCTCTTCCATTTCGCGGAATGTGACCACATCCCGGCACACATCGTAAAAGCACATGATGGCGATGCAGTCGTAGGTGCCGCCTACGCCGTTGTGAAAATTCTTTTTACCGCCGAGGTCGGTGCGCCACTTGGAAAGAAGCTCTGCGTATCTCAGCTGCACCTGCTCCCAGACCACCTCACGCTCCACCTCCGGATAGTGCAGCGTGATTTTCGCCAGAATTTCCTTTTTGCAGGGTTTGGAATATAGTACATGGCAGCTACGGTCAATTTGTAATTCGCTGTCCTTCATCTTCCCACGCCTTTCAGAAAACCGCTCTTTGCATTTTCTTCGGTGTCGTCCGATTCGTCGTAGGCATCATAGGGCGCCGATGGGTCGTGTATTCGTTTTTTGAATGGTGAACAGCGCTTGTCCTTGTGGGCAAACGCAAAGGCAAAATTGTCCGTCCATCCCGTGTGACCGGTAATAAAATATGGATGCAGCCCACGTGCGCGCAGTTTCCGCTCCAGCTCCGCCAGTGACTGCACAGCCAGCTTATTGTCCTCCGCCAGCGAGGAAATGAAGCTGTAGCCGCCGTCCGCGCCGAACCAGATGGTATCGCCGGTAAAGAGATATTTCCCGTCCACAAGGTATACCATGTGCCCCCATGTATGACCGGGAACGAGAAAACACTCGATTTTGATGCCGTCAATGTCAAGTACCCGCCCATCGTGCAGCAGTACCTTTTCGTTGTTGATCGTGACCTGCGGCAATTTATAGAGATGATAGATGACTTTTCGTCGCACCTCGCCGGTGAGATACCGGTTCTCGATCTCGCCGATGTACAGCTTCGCATTCCGGAACAGCCCCGGACTGTCTGCTTCCACCGCACCCACATGGTCGGTGTCCTGATGGGTGATAAGGATATGGTGTATCGACTTCGGATCAATCTCAAGCCAGCCCATTTTTTCGGCAAGGCGGTCGTAGTTATATCCCGCATCGATCATAATGGTGGTATCGCCCTTGCGGTAGAAGAAGATATTTGCCACCCATTCGCGCACGCAGGCAACATTCTCGTCGATCCAGCCGGTGTTCAAAGGCTTGAAGATCTCCTTGCCCCGGTACATCCAGCTCATTGCTTTTCTTTGAAATTCCGTTGCCTTTTTCGACATGATCGCACCTCATTTCTGTGCTGTGATGCACAGCCAGCCCTTTTTATTTTTGTGGTTCTGGATCTTACAAAATCCTGCTTGCTCCAGATACGTTTTACCGTTCACAATGCAATGCTTTTTACCAGATGCGCCCACTGCTCCGGGTGACAGGCCAGCAATTCCTCGTGCTGCAAGTTCTGCTCATGGAGAACAGGATGTGCAAAATGCTGCTGATACCGGGCGCGATATTTTGCGCCCATTTTCAGGGCGTAAAAAATATGGATCTCGGTACCGGGTACATGGATCTTATCCGGCAGCGGAGTGATAAGATCGGAATAGAACTGATTTTTACAGCTCTGCATGGTCACATAAGGGCGGGCATCGCCAAACATTTTCAGAAAAGCCTTGACATAATCCCCCGACTCTTTAGCACACTTGTCCAGACGCTTTTGGAGAAATTTCGCCTTAATCTTTCCGTCCCGCACCACAGGGTAGATCAATGGCAGCAGAAAATCCGTCTGCAAGCTTGCCGTCAACGGCGATGCCTGATCCAAATCGGAGCTACCCAGAATGCCGTAGTCCATGTGGATGTTCTGCCGCGCCGCCAGCAGCCCCACGAAGGAACCGCCCAGAGAACAGCCGTAGGCTGCCCGGATGTGACCGCCGCAGTGGGTCTTGAGGTAGGCCTCGATCTTTTCGGTCTCCTCCAGCATGGTGGGAAATTCGGTCTGTTCAGTCTCATCAAAGCCATCGTAGCTGACGCACAACACCCGGAAGCTGTCAGCCAGAAGCGGAATCACGGCACCGAAATTGCTTTTCCAATGGCAACAGGTGCCCGGCAGCAGCAACAGCACCGGGGCATCCTCTGCACCAAAATAGTAGATCTTCATCCTGATACGCTCCTTCTCTACTTATTTTCCACCTGTAAATAGAAGAGATCTATTTCTTCGTATAGGGCAGCGTTGTGAGTTAGACAGCGCTAACTTTTCATTCTATAAAAAGCCGCTTCTCAGCGGTCCTTCTGCCAAAATAATACGCCCTGCCGTCTCCTCTGTCAAGGAGTTTAGTCATTTTCGGAGATTTTGAAAAAGATTTCGTTATTGGAGCTTCCACTGCGGCATAGAGGAGGCAAAACGTTTCCCGCATCGAAAAAATTTCGCCCCTGTAAACTTGTCTGTTTCTGCTTGACAACGCCCGGTGGGAGTGCTATTTTTACTTCTTGAATTTGTTTTGCCTAACCATCTGAGGGGTTTTTCCCCTGCATTTTTTTGCATCGATTGTTAGACAATGGTCAAAAATACAACATCCTGTTGCTGCCGGCAATAGAAAGATCTACCGCAGACAGAAAATGGGGTTTGTTCTGATTCACATAGCGTATTTTTTCCTAAAGCTACAAGATGTGTCATACTTTTCTTGCTTCACTTCAATAAATTTTTCAAAACCCTCTTGACGCATTCTACATACCGTGGTATTTTTCTTGTAAATCCCATTGATTTTGTGGATTGGTTTGAAACCATCCACAAGATGTGGTCGTGTTCATTTTGAACACTGCCTCGCCGTGGATTATCCCTGAAAGATTAACCGCCCCGCAACACACCCGATTCATTTTGCCGCCGATTCACCCGACAAAATCATCGCTGCGCTGCGTGGGCGGTATTTTTCTTTTCTGGGAAGCCATACCTTGAAAATTTCATGAGCCGTCTGAACGTGATACTGTGCCATAACCTCACACTTTCCGTGAGCGAGCCAGACAACGCCGCTGCAAAACAGGGGCAGGAACTTCGTTCGGAGCAAACGGCGACCCCATTACATGAGCAGAATCACCTCTACTTATTTTTTGCGTCTTAACAATTCGGAAACATTTGTTGAAAATGCGTTTTGAGCGCAGCGGTAGAGGGCAAGAACCGTCCCGTGGCCACAAATTTTCAATTCTTGAAAATTTCCTGTCCATCCGGGACTTCACTTCTCAAACTCTTGCGAGTTTTCCAAGTGATCTTGTTGGGGCGTGCCTGCCCCAAACCCTGCCGAGTAACAATAAAGTTCATAATTGTTCCATGGACTGAGTATAACACATCCTTCGACGATACACTACTCCTCTTTTTGCAAAAATCCAATTATCTTTGGTGACCTGTCGTGAGATGCAATTATTTCATGTCGTTTCACCAATCACTTGACTTGGTTTGAAAAAACACAGAGCATATGATACAATAGAACAAATAATGTTGTCTACCGAGAAAGGAAGTGTCTTTCCATGAAAAAAATCCATAAGTTCTTTTCTAAAGATTTGCTCCATATTCTTGGTGCTGTTGGGATTTTTGTTGCTTTTCTGATTTCTATCGCCTATAAGCAAGTTGGAATCGGGGCACTCATAGCTGCGTGGCTTATTGCTATGGCAATTATCGGGGTAGCATGGATTACAGACATCCGCAAAGCAGACCTGCTGAAAAACGGAAAGATTGTTTCCGGAAAAGTTAATGCAGTAAAAAGGGTTCACATAAAATTCCACATGAGTACCTATCACCTTGCTGATGAAGATGTAATTTATCCTTGGGTGATTCGGTACCAATACAAGATTGGAAAAGACACTTATTATGGACAGTCCCATTGGTTTTGGTTCAACCCTCTCGTGAGCAAGGGAACACCTATAGAGGTGACTATTGACCCTCAAAACCCAGAAAGAAGCATTGTTGCTGCATGGGAAAGTTAATAGATTGTTTCTTTCCTCTATGATAACGGAAATTTCAAAGGAGCGTAATCTCCTTTGGCACACGACTTTGGAACAAAGTCTAGTGTGTTACACCTCGATAGAGGTGTGCCGCTCCCAGACACAAAAAGTCCCATGGCCAACACCTCGGCGGTGTGGTCATGGGACTTAATGCTTTTTAGGCCTAGCGGAGTGAACAGTAACCAATCCTGACATCCAGTTGCCGTGTCATTTGTTGAATACTGTTTTACGAACAGTCTGCGGACGTGAAGACCCACCATTATATCAATCAGCTTCGACCCGAAGGACGCAGTAGAGAACGGCCTGACCATGGAGCGGGCGCAAGCCCTATATGCAGAAGCCCCGCGATTGGCGTGAGGGCATGAAGCACTCCAGCACCGCCCAGACCATGCGGCACTTGCGTGTTGAGGTCATGGAGCTGTGCGATGGTGCCGGACTGTACCAGATCGACCTGCTCAACGGCTCGAAAGAGCGCGTGAGCGAAGCTGAGTATTGGGTGCGCAGACGCGGCCAATTGAAACTTGACCGTGAAAACGCAGCCCTCACCGCAGATGGACGGCAGCCCCGGCAGAAGAAGTTTGAAACCGTAAAAGATACCCTGCGGAAACAGATTTCGGATGCTCTCAATGTTGCAACGAGCTTTGAAGATTTCTCGGACAGGCTCTTGCAGCAGTACGGCATTGCCGTCAAGGAAAGTCGCGGATGCTTAAGTTATCTGCCTGCTGGAAGAACAAAGTTCATCCGGGCGAAACATCTCGGTGACAAGTTCGATAAGGCGGCAGTGCTTGCCACGTTGCAGGCAAACGCCAAACGCAAGCCCAAGGCGCAGTTCAAGCAGGATACCATCGGGAAACTGATCGACATCCAGTCGAGAATGACCGAGGGCAAGGGCATCGGCTATAAGCGTTGGCTCACGAAACACAATCTCAAAGTTATGGCACAGACCGTGAAGCTTCTGCAGGAAAAGGGCTTGACCGACGAGGACGCTCTGAACCAGCGCATCACCGAACTGGAAACCAAGTATCACGACTCGCTGGCGGTGGTGAAAGACCTCGAAGGTCGCATGAAAGCCAACAATGAGCTGCGCTATCACATCGCAGCCTACACCAGCACCAAGAATGTCGCACAGCAGTTAAAGACTGCCAAACGACCCGCAGCCTTTGAGGAGCAGCACCGTGCAGAGCTGACAGCATACCGGGTGGCAGTAGCCTATTTCAAGGCAAACAACATCACCAAGCTGCCCAGCCCGAAAAAGCTGGAAGCCGAGTATGCGCAGCTGGCATCCGAAAAGGCAAAGTTCTACGAGCAGTACAAGGAAGCCAAGTCCGAACTGCTCAAGCTGAAAACCGCAAAGCAGAATGTTGCGTCCTTTTTCCGGGAGGAAGAACCGGCGCAGCAGGAGAGATAAAGGAGTGCGCATATGATCGATCTGAAAATCGACCCGGAGTTTCAGTCCCAGATTCCCCCTCTGACCGATGATGAATTTAAGCAGCTTGAAGAAAATATCCTCAAGGAGGGCAAGCTGATTTCTCCTTTGATCGTTTGGGGTAACACCCTTGTTGATGGCCACAATCGTTATGCCATTCTCCAGAAGCACCCCGAAATCTATTTCTCGACTATGCCGCTCCCGTTTGAAAGCAGAGAAGAAGTCCTCGCTTGGATTTGTAAGAACCAGTTGGGGCGGCGCAATTTAACCCCGGAGCAGAAGTACTACCTGATGGGCAAACAGTATGAAGCCGAAAAAGTCGCACACGGCGGTAATCGCAAGAGCAGCGATGCAAAATCAAGTTCGCTAAATGCGAACTTGATCGACAGCAGCAAAACCTGCGACCGAATCGCAGCAGAAAACGGAGTGAGCAAAGACACCGTTATCCGCGCCTCGAAGTATATGAGAGGCGTAGAGATTGCAGAAGAACTGATGCCTGGCCTGAAGCAGAGCATTCTGTCCGGACAGACAAAAGTGTCCAAAGCAGATATGCACCGCCTTGCCAAGGCGGCCTACTATGACCGCGCACAGATTTTGCAGGATATTCTGCACCCGGAGCTGAAGGTGGAACCGACACCTGACGCTGATGGTGTGATCCGCGTTCCGGGCAAAGCGCCTGTCATGCCATTCCGAAAGTTCGAATCGGTTTACGACAGCGATGCCTACCCGGAGGATGTACGGTACGAGTATGTGGCGTTGGAAGAACTCACTACTCGTTTCCGCATTTCGTTCAGCTACCAGTTGGAGCAGATGCCCGATAATGCGCAGCGTGATGTGATTTTGGAGATCATTCACAAGCATAAGGACTACCTTACCTCTCTGGAAGCCGCACTCGCAGATGTTAAAGAGCAGACAGCATAACAACAGGCACATGGTATGCTGTTTACGGATGTCCAAAGGAGCGTGCGTTTGAACAAAAAGAAAAAGTCCACAAACACTTCCCCCTACCCCGATGAAGTCATCGACCGTCTGGCACGGGCATTCTACCCGGCGATCCTTGCCTGCTGGAACAGCGAGGAGGGGCAACGGGAGTTTGCCGCGTGGCAGGCGGAACAGGCTCATCATGCCCCCAGCAATGAGAAACAGAGCGTTCCCGACTGCTGGGTATCCGTAAAACAGTTTTCGAAAAATGACACGGCAACTGCCTGTCAGGATTGGTTACGGAGTACCCGGCTAGGCCGAGGAAGCATCAAGTCCCATGTCCGCACCGTTAAGGTGTTGGGTATGGGGCTTTTTGCATTTCAGGAACGTATACACCTCTGGAAAGGTGTAACACACTAGACTTTGTACCAAAGTCGTGTGCCAAGGGTGCTGCGCCCCTTTGGAATCCCTGCTTACATCGCCTGTGGGCGATGTAGATTCGCCGCACAGAAAGCTCTCACAAAAGGCACACCCGGCTGTCTGCGGCGAGG
>ERZ791899.921-NODE-921-length-29425-cov-3.868131_pt1 | contig 29425 bp, 35 predicted proteins | sample MGYA00510151_ERZ791899 | MGnify/ENA primary metagenome ERZ791899 (study PRJEB30046, sample SAMN00792118) | human gut metagenome | study: EMG produced TPA metagenomics assembly of the A metagenome-wide association study of gut microbiota in type 2...
TTGCTTATATTATAATATTTAAATAAAGAAATTTCCACAAAAAAAAGAACAGACTCAATTAAGAATCTGTCCTTTTCGTTTTTTTTTAGTTCTGTGCGCGAATCATTCCTTCAACATATTCACGCAGTTCCTTTTGCATCGTGTCATGCTTTGTACCATATCCTTCTGGATGAATGTATTTTCTAAATATGCCACTCTTTACAGCATATTTATAAGCATCTTTTCCTACGCTCCAGTCTTTATAAACGCCGCTGTCGTTTTTAAAGTTGTTTGTACGTAAGTTGACACTTTCATCCTGTCCCTGTGTCTGATTTGCTACAGAACCTGTGACAGTAACACCTTTGATTGCTGGTTGATTTCCATCATACTTCACTGTGTAAAGCTGAACCCATTTTGCATATAAAGTAACTGTCTGACCATTTTGATCATGATAATATGCATCACCCGGATTATAAAATGTTCCGGATCCGTCTTTTCCAGTTGTCCATCCTAAGAACTTATATTCATTTCTTGTAGGAACTTTCGTAGCTACATTCATACTCTGTCCATAAGTCTTCTTCTGGTCAGTTGGAACACTGTTCTGATCTCCACCATTTGCATCATAATGTACGGTATGAACCCAAGGAGTCCATATTGCATATAATGTAACGGTTCCACCATTCTGATCATGATTGTAATTGCCTTTCACTTCATAGGATGTTCCGGTTCCATCAGCTTTGGTGTTCCATCTTACGAAATTATATCCGTGTCTGGTTGGCTTTTTATCACTCAGAATCATTGCCTGATCAAATGTCTTTGTCTGATCGGTTGGAACACTGTTCTGATCTCCACCATTTGCATTATAATGAACAGTATGTTTCCAAGCTGTCCATTGTGCATTTAAAGTAAAATTGCCCATCTGCATAATTCCTTTAAACCCACTTGCAGATTGTGTCACACTAGTAGGAGCATCACCATCATTATTATCCATTGTTAGTTTATAACCGGCAAAATTATGTTTACTTCTTGTAGGTGCTCCAATACTGATCTCTTCTCCTGGATACTTGCTAATTGTAAAATCTTTTGTGCTTCCATTATAGGATCCACCGTTTAATTTCACAGTTGCTGTATATTTTTCTTTTTCCCATTGAGCGTATAAAGTAGCATTTCCACCATCCTGATTCACATCATAAAGATCACCAGGCTGATATATCTTTCCACTTCCATCCTCTTTTGTATTCCATCCTAAGAATTTACATCCTTTTTTGACTGGTTCTGAAGAATTGATGTAGACTGCACTATCGGTATATTTTTCTCTAGATGGATAATTTGATTGTATTGAACTTACTAATTTGAATCTTTCATTACTTGCTTCATTCCACTCATTTAGCTGAATTATAACATTATCACCATCATTTCCATTTGGAATTTCAAGCACATTATTCGACTCTTTATTGACAATATATACTTGTTCGTCATCTTCAGCTTCATAGCTCAAATACCAAAGAAATCTGTCATCTGCAGTAATCTGTGATGACATTTCAACATCTCTTCCGCTTCCTGCTGCTTTCAACGCTTTTCCATTATATTTATTAATGATATAGTAGTAAGGCGTATTCTTATATCGTTCAAAGGTCCAGATCGATTGTTTTGCATCAGCTCCGTATCCTTGGAAAGTGCAGACTTTTGCTCCATTTTCTGTAGAACAATCATAATCATGCAGATATCTGGATGAATTTAATCCTGACTGAATAAAATATTCTCCATTATCAATGATCTTATACTCGTTTGGATTATAAGATGTAACATTCGCTAAAGAACCACCCTGTGCATCATAAGATAATTTGTGATGTAATGGAATCCAACGTGCTGTTAAGGTAACATCATCATCTGCCATTTGGACTTTTGTCATAGGAATGTCATTTCCTGTTGTTGTATCAGTAATTTTTAGGTTTTGCAGCCAGAAGCTTACATTTCCTGTCAATCCTTTTAGATCACTTGTCCAAATTTCAAATCTTGCATCACTGGTCGTTGTATCAAAAGTACGTTTCATACTAAATTTGACCCATTTACCAGTCCATCCTTCTGATATTCCCCACATACAATGCTTCCAATCATTGGAAGAATCTCCATGATAAAAGTTCAATCTAAAATCTCCGCCACTAGGTCTTTCAGAAATCCAAACTTCTCCGCTAATTTCATAAGTATGTCCTGCTTCTGCTGTATATGTTGGAAATGAAATGCAATTATAATTGTCTGTTGCCGAGTCAATTCCTGTCCACATATGCCATGTGCGATATCCACCGCCTTCAGGTTTTTCATTTCGATCAACATCATCATAATAATTTCTTGAATAGCTTCCGACATTTTCTCCATGACTATAAGTTAAACCATTGTTGGAGCCAAACCATGTAGCTGATCCATCAATTTTATATCCCGCAAATTTATATCCTGGTCTAGTTGGGGCATCAATTGTCCACAATGATCCAGGGGCTGCATTATTGATTGTTGAAATTCCAGTACTTCCTTTATATGTTCCACCATTTGGATTGATCGAAATAGTAGATCCAGAAGTATATTGTAATACAACACTTGATGTACTTGAACCGATCGTCCCAGAAAGTCCTGGTGTGATTCCTCGGTATTTCTTTCCACTTGCGGTTTTAATATCTCTGATCTCCCATTTCGTGCCTGCTGGATATGCTTGCCAAAAATCGGGGACATCGTCTGCTACACATGTACCGTTTATATAGACGTCGCAAGAACCTAATCCATCTAAGTTTCCCTGCCATACTCCGTCTAATTCTCCATTAACATCGAGATAATATGTCGGAGTATCAAATTTTAAATAAACTGATCGATAACCGCACATGCTACCAGATGCTGATCCTGAATACACTCCATTATAGACTTTTCCATTTGTTGCTTTAATATCCTTGATTTCATAGGATGTTCCATCAGCGATATCATCTCTATAGAAATCCGCCACATCATTTGCGACACAACTTCCATTTAAATAAACATCAAATGTTCCATATCCTGTAGTACCGCCTGAATCACTCCCATCCAGACGTCCATTGACATCTAATGTTCTTTGTGGTTTTTTATAAGTCAAAGTCAACTTTGTTCCACGATAACGATAATTATTATATGTTCTAACACCAAACATACCAGTATTGATCTGAACATTAATACCACCTGCTTCTGGAGTATCTGAATGAACAGTGCCTGTAGTGTCCAATGTTTGACTACCATTATTTGCTGCCGAATAGGTATCTGTATTAAATCGGATTGGAGTTCCTAAATTTGGGATGTCATAATCTCTACCACTATAGTTATAATGTGCATGAACAGTAAATCCCATTGAGAAGTTCATGATAAAATAACTTGTCTCATTTGTTATTTTACCTTTATTACTTCCCGCAGTACGTTTTGCTCTAACCTTAACATCATCTTTTCGTGTTGTTACCGTTGTTTGATTTAATGACAAATTGTGATTATTGGGACTACAAGATAAACTACAATTCCACGTTGTTTCCTTATCTCTTAGAACTCCATATAATTTAGAGTCTTTGTTTCCATAACTACTGCTACGTCCAGAAACGCTAACCTTACCTGTGGTTGTTGCCCCACCTTCATCGACTAATTGAACATAGAAATAAGAGCCTGAATTATATCCCAGATTATCTCCATCTTTATCTCTGTGATCATATGTTTTTAATGAAGAGCCTTCTGTAATATTAAAATCATTATTAGTCTTTTTCATTTGTTCTGTTGCTTCTTCTTGGTCTGTTTTTGTTTCTTCTTTCAATCCTAAAGAAAGACGGATTTTATTTTTATCACGATCTTCTTTTAATGCAAAAAGATAAGCTTTCATCGCTTTTACATAATCAGAACAAGCCTTTTGTATCTTCTTATTATAAGGTGATGTCGTATTTTCCAGATATTCATTCAGATCTTTCTGATACATATCCTTGTCCCCAACATAATAAATATTAATATCAAGAAGCAATTGTTTTTCGATCTTTTTAATCTCTTCATCTTTTAGATCAACATTACATTCATCTAAGAACTGAAAATATTGAAATAGATAAGAATAGAAATCTTCCGTTGTAATATCATAATCTGCATAAAGATATACAGATTTGTACATTAAAAGCTCTGCGATCTCATATTTTTCTTCGGTTGTGCCACTCATCAGAAATTTGATCTCATCGAGTGTTAATTTCGAATAAAATGTAAAATCATCGATCTCGAAAATCCTCTGTAGAATATCCTGATAAGAATATTTTTTATTTTGAATCATTTCCTTTAGATCTTCCTGCGCTTTTTTACTGGAAAGCTTTCTTCCTGGTTCCTTTTTGTTATCAGGCTTTTCAATCTTAACTTCCGGTTGCACATCAGAGCTGCCATTTGTCGTAACCTTGATACCGTCAGTCTCTGTTGTTTTACTGCCTTCCGCCTCGTTTTTTTTGTCATTTTCTCGCAACGTCAGAGTCGAAGATTCTGCGCTACTAAACTCTTCTTCCTTTTTCCGCTTTGCAGCTGCTGTTGTTACTTCTTCAGCATAAACTGGCACTGCATAAGAAAATCCGGAAGAAGCAGTCATAAAGAGTGCCAGAACACCAGTCGTAACGCGTTTAAAATACGTTGATTGTATTTTATCAAACATCGCGATCACTTCTCCTTTCTTTATTCAGTTTTCAAAGTTCGCGGACTGGATCACGCTGCAGATCGGACTCAGCGGCTCCGCAACAACGCAATCTTTATCGTCCAATATAAATATGAGAGATTTGAAAAAAAATAATTGTATGAAAACACAATTTCTTCAAATTTCTCTTGTTTTAAATATGAGCTTTTTAATTTTTTTTAATTTTCACATATAAAAAAAAGCAGCCATATTTCAGACTGCCATTGTGATTGCTACAAGCTTTTCGCTTTCCACTCATTTATCTTTGACAATATCTTTATGAAAATTTGTTTTGAAATTGACACTGCTATTTTCTCCATAAGTTTATTTTTCAATAGGGCTGCAAACCCAAATGCCATATGGAATACGGAATTCAACATAAATTTAACTATTTTTACTAAAATAATTTTGATTATACTCATGATATTTAATACACGAACATCTTCAAAAATTACAAGATTTTTTTTATCATTATCTTTTTCAGAATTAGCATTTATGTCAGGTTTCAATGCATACTCTTTTACTATTTCCATCTTTCCATCTGGATAAATGGTCCTTGTTTCTCTTTGCAAATAGCTTTCAATCATTATTTGATGATCAAATGTTTGGCCTTCTGTAGCTGCATATACTACAGTTACAAATGAGTCCATTGTTATCAGTCTTGTTGACAATACAAACACCATGCATATAACAAACAATTGATTTAGTCTTCCCGTGGCTTGATTAAAAATTCTTTTCCTCATGTTTCTTCTCCTTAAAATTTAAAATTTTATTATCCTGTTCCCTTCTTCTGCCACCTGGTAGAATTCTGCCTCTAACACAGACCTGTATTACTTTATTAAAGCATTTTTTCATCTTTTTTTTATAATTTTTCATTAACCATTAACAATTGCTCCACATATTTATAGCATTTTCCATCTCTCCTTTCGTCATTTTAGCAAAACAAACATGATAGTTTTGCTACACGATAATCTTTTTGTTTCATTTTTTACATAAAAAATAGCGATTCCATCAAGAACCGCCTACGCAAAAAAATAATTTAAAAAAAAGTCCATGCATAAATGTATACACGAACTTATTATAATTATTTTATCACAAAAACTATCATTTGTCTATTTTTTATGATTTTCTGCTCCATATTTTTTCCGAAATCTATCATATTTATAATAAAAAGAAAAACAAAACGTCTTTTTGGTTGAGCGGATGCGTGTTTCCTCTCATTTTCTCGTAGAAAATGCTCTAAGCGTCAAAAAATGTTTACCGTATAGTATTGTCCAAGAAAATCAACCAAATTTTATGAATCGATATAAAGATCTTAAAAATCTTCGTATCGGTTCATTTTTTATATATGAAAAATATCTTGTGCCAAAAATCTCATATTTAATATAGGAAGAAAAAAATAAAAAAATCCGAACACTCTACAAAAAGAGAATATCCGGATACTATGTTTACTTTTTTCTTTCCTTAACAACTACTCCTTCTCAGGAGGAGTGTTAATATACACATTGCAATCTTTTAATGTAATGTGCAGTACCATTTTATCTGATGAATCTTTTCGTGTATGCTCATCAGAATTATTATCATTAGGAGCCGATGTGTTGTGAACATTGGCTCTTTCTTTGATATTTTTCTTAATTTTCTTATCCTTTTCCATATTTTCAGCTATCTTCGTTATAATATAACTTACGATTCCGCTGTTGGTGAAGCCTCACACGACTAAAGTCGCGTGCTTCCCATCAGCGCTTAGACGCGCATAGCTCCTTTAGGGAGCGGGAACTACATTTCTACAGATATAGTCTGAATTCAGATGACTTATGCCACAGAGGGCACAAGCTCCGCATTCAGACGAATTAAAGTAGACCATGTGCAGGTGCTTCTCTTAGCGGCCTGAGGAACTTCTGCCTCAAGCGCCAACCTCTCCTTCTCAGGCAAGGATTTTAAGATCTCCCGGATAAAATACCGGGCTCCGATATTATAGGATGCGGAAAGATCGCAGTTATAGACTTTTCCGTTCTGGAACTGGCAGACACTGTAAGATGAAGATCCTGCCTGTTTTCCGCGCAGGACTCGTCCACTTCCATCATAAGCCAGTCTGGAAGTGTTCCAGGTACAGATCCGGGCAATATGCATTCCCAGACGATGTGCTTTATCCGTTACGATCCTCTGGACTTCCTGACTCTTCCACAGGTGCAGCCGCTGTTTTCTGGAACCGCGTTTCTTTCCTTTCTTTTCTAAATATTCAAAGACGATGACGTCTGCGTTGTAAAGGACTGCGATATCCATGATAAACTTTGCAGTTTTGACAGAGATTTCATGATTGATCCCGTTCACTTTTGCCCATAACCTCGGCATCTTGCGGTTTCCATGCTGCTGTGCTTTCTTGATTCGGTTGATGCTGTGCGTCAGACAGTCTTGTTCCTTTGGAAGTTTTAAGAAATGTCTTCCAAGGATAGTGCCGTCACTACACATCACGCTGATCGTTGCAGCAGAGTTGATCCCAAGATCGACCGCACAGATGATCCGGTCCGCAACATCCACGTCACATAGTTCTAAAAATTCTTCAAATGGAAAGTCCAGATGCCACTCTTTTCCACGTTTTTGTAACACCGGAGCACACTTTCTCCGACCGGAACATCTACGATCGATATAATCCATGTCAGATTTCCGGAGTTTAATGTCCAGCCAGTCCCAGGTATTTCGGATATATACCTTGATCCTTGCTTCATAGGCTCCAGTCCTCTGATACATGTTTTTGCGATACATGCATGGGCAGATATATCCGGCTCTTGGAAACGAAGGTCTGCGTCCACGAATGTTTGGGTCTTCCTCTTCCCAGTTTTTCAGATTACTTTTATAAGAAGAGACCTTGCCGATTGCTTCATTGATCGCAGCACGGCGAAGGAAACTCGGAAACTTATAAAACTTTTTGTCAAAGTCATAAACTGTTTCCGGATGCTTCTTCGTAAAATGGCATAGCCGTTCCACATACTGCTGACGAGATGGTGACAGATCGATCTTTTTGATCTCTACCCATTCTTTCAGACAGACATCGATCAGAAAGTCCACGGCATGGCGATAGACTTCCACGGTTCCGCGAAAGATATGGTTATATGTCTTGATCTTTACTTTATATGTGGAAAGTATCTTCATGTCGTAGTCTCCTTTCTGATCATGATCTTCTTATTATAAATATGAGATTTTTCATAATTTATAATTATCATATATAAAAATTTTCTTTCTGTTTAAATAGAAGCCCCACCTAACTCACGACTAAAGTCACGAGTGTGCGGTGGTGATTTGATCAATTCCGCTAGGTTCAGACCGATCTTTGACACAAATTCCAAAATCCTCATTCGAAATTTCTCCTTTCTTGGAGCATCCGGATGATTCTTCTCATTACAAATATGCGATTTGAGAAAATTAAAATGATGATGTTGCATTTTCAGTAATTTATTACACAAAAAAAGACTCAGAGTTAACTCCAAGTCTATTTTCCATACCAAATTACACTACTCTTTAACTTCAAGCATTATTTTTCCTCCCCTTTTTCATGATCTTCTAATATCTTTTTGCATATTCCTTCACGAAGTGTTAGACCATCACATATCTTTGTCTTTTTATCCAAATTTAAAATTCCGTAAATTCCAGCAGCCATAATTAATTGAGAATAAATAGGAATCCAACAAATAAAGAAGTTCTTAATTCCTGATATAATTCCTTTGTGTACTTCTTGATATATAATTTCTTTCATGTTTGGATCATCGTAATCATAGTCCAACATTATTTTGTTCATGTAATATCCTGCCAAAGTATTAAAAATCACAGTAAATACCTGCACTGATAAAACAAAACTCACAATATCCATATCTCTTATTCCTCTTCAAAATCATCTTTCATCATTTGTACGATCAGTTCCCGAATGGACATATCATCTTCTTCATTGTCACTATAAGAACCTTTGATATGCTCCCGATTATCTAAGAAAATAGTGATGAATGAAAGAAACAATGCATATAGCTGTCCAATGATTGGAAGAATACTTAAGATCATTGTAATCCCTGCAACCATAAAAGATCTCTTTTCAAAAAAACGTATCACATCTTCTTTTGTATCCGGATCATCAATTAATAATCGTTGTAAATATGATTCCGTTAAGGATGTGTAGAATATGGTCCCCATGATGACAAGATTCATTGCATATATGATTTTTTCTATCACAATCCTACACTCCTTTTATTACTTCATAATCTTTCTTATCTTAGGCTTCTTTGTCGCATCTGATAAAGACTTTTTGCTGACTACCTCAATATGATCTTCCATATTCTTTATAACCAGCCAGTTTTCAGGAACCAGTCCTGCTTCTTTTAGCATCATTTTCTGTTCTCTTGTTGGTTTCTTTCCATGTTTCATATGAAAACTCCTTTCAAATTTCTTCTATAGTAAATATGCGAGATTTTCCGAAAGATATTTTTCACATATAAGATTTTAGAGCCGATCCTAGTGCATTCATTCATAGACAGTCTTGACAGCGATTCCATGTTAGCTTTTTTTTGATAAATTTTTATATATGAAAAATATTTATTTTTAAATCTCTCATATTTAAAGTGTAGAAGAAAAAAATAAAAATCCGAACATCCTCCTAAACGAGAACATCCGGATGCTAGGTTTAAGTTGTTTTTCTTCTGACTACTGATCTTTTTCAGGATCAGTGTATATGTTTACTTGGATATTACAATTGGTATTATCGTGAATATCCGCATATTTTAGAACATCTGAAAGATTTTCATTAGATCTTTCAGAAATATTGTCTTGAGTCGGTGTCTTGTCCACATCGGCTCTTTTCTTGTTTTTATATTTTTCGATGATACAGTTAACTGCAAGTGCAACTGCACAGCTGATCACGCCACTGATTAACATTTCTGCTATTTTTTCTGCTGTTATGAATTCTTTCATCCCGAATTCTCCTTTCGTGGAGCATCCGGACTTTTATTTCCTCAATTCAAATATGCGATTTGAGAAAAATAATCTGACAGTGTTATGTTTTCAAAAGATTTCTGCACAAAAAAAAGACTCAGAATTATTTCTAAGCCTCTTTTCCATATGAAATTACACTACTTGCAAACTCATGACATATTTGGACGATCAATGTTTTTATAACTGATACGTCCCATATGAGACCACATCCTGTCATTCCCTGCTTTTGTTGTCCAATATACCGTGTTTCCATCTTGTAATATGACATCACAATCGATCGTTTTGTAGTTCTGCACGTTGATCTCTTTTAACGATCTTACCTTATGATCAGAATCTAACTCTACAACCTGATTTTCTGACCATCCACAACCAGAGCCATTATTTCGCTTTGAGTGTGTATCATCTTTTCTCATATCTCCTGGGATCAGAATATCATTTAGTAAATGTTCTGCAGGAGCATGTATTCCATTTTGCCCACCTTGCATTCCATATTCACACGCAATATTGTAACAGGCACTGATCGATTGATCTGGAGTATATTTCTCAAAGATTGCCTTAGGTGTCTCATATTTACGTTTCTTTTTCTTTTGTATCTCTCGTTTCTGTTCTGTACACTGTTCTTTTTTCTGATTTTCTATCTCATTCATTAATCTCTCCTGTTGCAAAAAGGTCCAGATTTTACCGGACCTTATAATCTACTCTTCCACAACGCCTGTTTTCTCACATGAAACAGTTCTTGTTTTTCCACTTGGAATCTTATATGTTTCAACAACTTTGACTGAAAGAATTCCTTTCGTGTGATCGCATTCTGTGATCTCAACTTTCAGTTTGCTATCTGCTGTCATCTGATTTTTTAAATGCTGCTGGAATCCTTTTGCCATTGCATCATCTGTAGAATATTTGTTGTTTCTGCAACTTTGGATCGTTGCGTCAACCGCATTGCTTGTATTTGTTGTCAACTCATCCTGACGGACGGATGTTGCAGTCGTTGCCTGCATGATATAAACAGAAAACACCATGATCAGGCATACGATAAATCCTGTGATCGCACCTTTCATAATTTTATATCTCCTTTCTGAAATGTGTTTCTTCCTATTATAAATATGAGAGATTTGCTTTTTTTTATGGACAAAAAAAAGCACCATAACTTCTGCTATGATGCTCTTCTATATTTACAGACTTTTTGAGGTGTACCAAAACAGTTTTTGTTAATGGCTACTGTCTGTTTTTTTATTACATGATCAGTTTGCCTGCTGTAGCTCCTGATCTTGTGAAGAATGTGCTTAATGTATCAGTTAAAGCTTTCTGGAACTGTGGTGTAAATGTTGCAGCCACAAATCCTGCTAATGCTAATACAATGATTACTGAAACGATGATTCTACCATAATTGTCTAAAAATTCTCCCATAATTTATATTTCCTTTCTTACGTTTAAAATTCTTTTTGTTCTTTGTTTTATTGCTGTTTTCTTACATGATCAGAGATCCTGTGGCTCCTGACTTTGCGAAGAATGTTGATAATGTATCAGTTAAAGCTTTCTGGAACTGTGGTGTAAATGTCGCAGCTACAAATGTTGCTAAAGCTAATACAATGATTACTGAAACGATGATTCGTCCATAATTATCTAAAAACTCTCCCATGGTTTATATTTCCTTTCTTATATTTAAATTTTGTTTTTTGTATCTTTTCTGACTACATAATCAGAGATCCTGCAGCTCCTGACTTTGTGAAGAAAGTCTTAAGTGTATTTGTGATCGCTGTCTGGAACTGTGGTGTAAATGCTGTAGCCACAAATCCTGCTAAAGCTAACACAATGATTACTGAAACGATAATTCTACCGTAATTGTCTAAAAACTCACCCATTACTCGGTTACCTCCTTTTTATTTTTTATGGACCATTTCTGGTCTTTGAAAAAACTTCTAAAGTTTTTGAATTAGAAGACTTTTCAAAAAGCAGAAACCTTATTTTTCTATATTTGTTGTTTATTTACATTTAAAGATCAAAAAATATATGATTTTTTTTCATACCTTTTTAATTTTCATTCATTACAAATATGAGATTTTTCAAGAAAGATAACTGTCGCTTTTCTCTTACACTTTAAATATGAGAGATTTGAAAAAAAATCTGACGCACTTCTTTTGAAAAAGAACTTGTTTTACAAACAACCTTGCATTTTTCTTTTTCTTTCCAAGGAAACAAGTCATTTCAAAAGAACCACTATTTTTCTTCTCACTTTAAATATGATAGATTTGAGAAAAAAAATGGCGTTGTAGTTTTTCATCAAATTTTGTTTTACCAAGAACTGCGAACACTCATAATGAAAACTTTTCACGATGAAATTACTACTTTTATCTCTTATATCTTAAATATGAGAGATTTGAAAAAAAATCTGAGGCACTTCTCTGCTTTCAACTCCATTTTTCCCTTCATTTTAAATATGAGATTTTTGAGAAAAAAAATGACACTGTAAAATGGAATGAGAAAAACAGCCACCATTTCTGATGACTGCTTCTTCTTAATCATTATTGACTTCTGCTGCCTGCTTGATCTGATATTCTCTTTCAAACTGGAATAAAGGCACTTTCACCTTATATGTTAAAACTGTTGTGTAAGTTGTTGTATCTCCGCTTGCTGCAGATGTAACTGTTAATCGATATCCTGATGCTGTTGCATCACTTTTACATCGATCAACTACTTCGTTTGCAAATTCTGCACTTTCCATGCGATTGATTGCAGAAGAACAAAACTGTTTTGCATTTCCAGTATTCATGTCTACTTGTTGGTTAAACATACCAAGTAACACCAAAAGAGAAATCAAAATTGCGCATACGAAGGTTTCTATTGCTAATCTCATAAAATCCCTCCCCTTTACAAAGCATAGCCTTCTAAAGCATGTGTTTGATCGATTCCAAGGATCATTACTTTAGAATGATATGTTAATGTTACTTTGTATCTGGAAGAATTTTCATAAAAACCATCGTTTGAGATTTTTAATGTATATCCTTCTTTTGCAGCATCACTAATACAATGACTGATAACATCAGAATCAAAGTTACTAGCTTCTATTTGATGAATCACTTCTTCATGATATTCTCTGGCATTTTTTGTTGTTAAACTTGCCACAGAATAATTCATCCCGATAAAAAAAGCAAACATGATAATGATAATACTGACCGCTAGGTTCATTGGTGATTTCAAATTGATCGCTCCTTTCTTATATGATCACAGCAGCAAGAATATATGATAACATTGTTGCCATGAAATTATTTCCAATATGTAGCATGCATCCATATCGAATGTCTTTTTTCTTATAATAAATAAAGCCAAAGACCAATCCTGTGATAAATGCGGAAACCTTTTGTGCCGGAATCGGATGTAATATTCCAAAAAATATACTTGTAAGAATGATGGTGGTCACCTGCCATACTTTATGATCAGATAGGCCTGACAATCCCTCTTGAAAAAGTCCACGGAATAAAAATTCTTCTGTTAATGGTCCAAGGATCACTGCGATCGGAACATACAACCATGGCGACATTACATCCTGTCCATTTAACATTGCCGGCATTGTCCACCCAAATAATGCCTCTATAAACGTTAAAAGAAGCGTCATAAGAATACTCTGTACTGCCCATAATCCAATTCCACAAAAGAAAAATTTTATATATGAAAATTTATGCTTGATCAGATCCCGTAAGCTTTCATCGAGCAGAAAATATCCTACGATCATTGCAATGCACAGGATTGCTTTCGAAACGCCTAATGGCATAAAAGTGATCGATCTTGGTAAATATTTGTATAATAAGATGCCAACAGTTCCAATTAAAATCTTCTTCATATTTTCTCCATTCCAAAACTAAGCTGTACGCCCAGTTACTAATAATTTCATTCTTTTTTCTGCTTTATAGCCTCGACTGTTTGTAACTTTATAAATAATGTTGTAATAACGATAATTTGCATTGACTGATATTGTGTTTCCTGTAGTTCCTAATTTAGAAATCGTTGTTCTTCCATTTCTATCTACTTGTTCCACTTTGATATTAACTTTGTTGGATGCGATTGTTCCATCTTTTCTATCTGTCACAGTTACATTGTTTCGTGCATTATAAGTTGTCCCAGGTTTCATTTTAACAGTCTTATTTCCACTTTTTAATGTAATGGTTGGTAAAGGTGATTTTGCCTGAAACTCCTGATTTCCTGATAAATGACCAGTATCCTTATAAATACCATTACTTTTCCAGGTATTAAATAAAAATCCACTCAGTAGTCCAATGATAAAAATTCCAACCACAGCAGTGATTACAATCTTCCCGTATTCTTCCATAAGATTATGCATTCTTCAAGTCCTCCTTTCTTATGCCAATGAATTAATAAACTCTGGACCGTATTCTACAAAATACTGTACGATCATTCCGAATAATCCCATAACGATCAACCCAAAGATCACATAAAGGATGACCATTCCATATTCATCTAAAAATTCACCCATAATATTTTTCCCTTTAGATCATCCCTATGACTTTGATGAATGCAGCACAGATTCCAATTCCCAAAATAACAAGAACTACGATCTCTCCATATTCTTCGATCAAATCACCCATAGCAATGTCCCCTTTCTTTTAAAATTTGAAGTAGAAAAACTCCTCATTTTAAATATGAGAGTTAAGAAAAAAAATATGGAACTGTATATTATGTTGTAAAAAAGGGTAATTGCCCCGCCCATAAAGGGGCGTGGTTTCAACCACGAAAAGCATAGGACCAGTACGATTGATGTATTTTGTCCGTATTGGTCTTTTATTTTTTTTATATGTGAGAAATATTACTTTTCAAATCTCTCATATTTATAGTGAGAACAAAAAAAAACCGAACGATCCCTGAAATGAGAATGTCCGGATGCTTGTTCAATTGTTACTTTTGTAATCAGTCTTTATTTATGGCTGATCACAATGATTATGATCATTTGTTTTTGGGTTGAAATGATCATTATAATTTCATATGAATGATTTTCCTGAAGGTACTCATTCATGACGATAAGAGCTGGTATTGCAGTACTGGCTCTTTTCCTTTGTCTGAAATTTATCCATTTCTTTCGTGTTTTCTGCAGCTTGTCTTTTAACATCTGCCATAGTTTTCTACCGATTTTTAGTAGTTTATTACACAAAAAAAAAGACTCAGAATCTTTTCCAAGTCTAATTTTTTTCAAAAATATGCTATTCTTAAATGCATATCTACTGCAATTTTCCCATCATCTGGAACAGGAACATGATAAGTAATCCCATATCCAAAAAGATCTTTGCGGTAGAAGTTAACATTGGGAGCCATGTGATCTGTTTTACCAATTTTACCTTATCTGCATCTTTCAGGCGTTCTGCTTTTTCAATTAAAGCATTGTTTCTTACGATCAGACTGTTGATCTGTGTTTCTGCATCATCACTTCCTACTTCGTTTAAAGAATATAACATCTTAACAATGGAATGAATATCTGGTACTTCCAGATCTTCTAGGAAATGTTGATATGGTAAAATTCCAGTTGGATCTTTTTCAATCTCATCCAGTAGTTTGTAAATTTCATTACGAAATACATATGGAGCATTTGGTGCAGAATTTCTTAAAGACATATAGACATTATCTGTCTGTAGGTCTAATGCAATTCCACGAATCCATCCCGGAAATTCTTTTTCGCATTCTTTGATCAAACGCTTCTTTGCAGCATTTCCATTTCCTGTTGGAACAAAGAAGATGACGATCGCTAAAACAATTCCACCGATGATAAAGATCTTGCTTGACTGCCATAAACCAAAGATAATAACTGGGCCACTACATATAAGTGTGGCAAAAACACTCTGCATGATCTCTTTTCCTACATTTCGTTCTTTACGGAAATTTTTCCAGTCTTTGTCAATCTGTTTTTCATTTGTATCATGAATATCTTCCAGCCAACTACCAGTTAATTTCTTCTGTACAAAAGCAAACAGCAGTATCATAACTCCTAAGACCAAAAAAGAACCGATCTGATATGCTTCCATCTTAAGAATCGGAGACATGGATTTATTTCGAGAGAACAAAATCACTGTTGTTGCTGTGATCATAACTCCCATAACCAGAGAAATGATGATACTGTTTTTTACTACTTTACGGTCTTTCTGGAAAGAATATGTACGTTCTGTCCAACTATGTATATCATCTAAGATAATATTCAATGTAGACTGATATTTTCCACCTTGACGTTCTACTTTGATCAGAAAGTCATGTAAAATTTTCATTCTTTCACATCCATATTCATTTTCGATCGGTAGTAAAGCATCTTCATAAGAGTCTCCACGATTGATTGCTTCGATTGCCTGATTTAAGCATTCAGCCATTTTTCCATCAGATAACGATAATACATCTCGCAAGCTTTCTAAGATCTTTGGTTTTCTTTTAAAAGAATAGATCATCTGTTCCATATAGTCTACAGACTGTCGAAAGCGCTTCTGTTCATACAAGAATCGAAACTGATCGACAATGATCACAGGCAAAGAAAAACAAAAGATCACGATCAGAATCGCCATATATTTTGGTGTCAGCTGAAAGAATCTGCAAACTGCAACAACGACAGCCAAACTCAGGAATAAAGTGATCAGATAAGATTTCAGAGAATACTGATAACCATACCCAATGATCTCTGTTTCCATTTCTTTTGGATTCAAGTATTGTAAAAAACCTTTTTGTTTTTTATGTTTTTTAGGCTTTTCACCTTTTGTACGGCGTGATTTTGATTGATTATTTTGCGCTTTTATCTCTTGCCCCTGCCTCTGTTGATCCTTTTTTTTACGCATATAATGTTTTCTCCTTTCACAAAAAATTTGATGTATAAAAAAAATACTTCCATTGTAAATATGAGAGATTTCATAAAAAAAATGGACGATGGAAAAAAATCTGGTAAGGACATTCATGTCCATACCAAAACATTTTCTAACTGTATGGGATTCCATACGGTTTACAACCTGGTTACGAAACTATTTTTTATTGACCATTCGTTCCAACAATTTCTTTCCTTTGATCTCTCCAGCTGCTTCTTCTCTGATCTGATACTTTGATTTTCCACAATCAGAATATTTCTGGTGATACCAGGTCATATATCGGATCATAAATGCTGCGATCCACTGCTGATCATTTTCATCATGACCATCTAAGCAAATATCCATGCCTAAGAGTTTTTTCCAATCCATGAATTTTACAGGCAGCATCTCTCCATCTTTCATAAAGTCGCCCTCATCCATATCAAAAGTGATCATTTCTCCTGAGAGAACCGGGTCTAATCTTAAGATCGCAGCGATCAGTTTTTTGTATTTCTTTTGAAGCTGCTTTTCTGCCTTTCTCCTGGATGCACGAGTGTTCACAATATCATATGGCAACTCTGTTAACTGAATGGATCGTTCAATCAAAACACTTTCTTTTGTCTGTTCTAATAAATCTTTTACTAACATCTTCTTTTCTCCTTTACTTACATTATTTTTAGCAAAATTCCCGTCATGATCACAACAATTGTAAACAAAGACATCCAAAAGATTAATAATGTAATATCTTCGATCTTCCTTCGATGATCCACATCTACATTGTTCTTGTTTTTCCATCTGGCTATGAAACAACCTATGATGATAAACAATTCAATGATCAAAACAGCAATGATTAATGATACATACTTCATTTTTTACCCTTTTCTTTTTTCTCTTTTTTATGTTTCCTTTTAAAAAACAAGTATGATAAAAAGAGGATCGTTACAACAAAAATGGATACAATGATATACAATTGAGTTATCGGCATCTTTGTTAATCTCATATACAATTGTGTTATTGACATTTTTATTTCTCTCCCATCTTATATATTCTTTGTCCCCTTCCATACTGATTCACTATATTTTCCAAAATAGCAGCAGCATCCTCCTGACTTTCAAATCTTCCGAGCACTTTCTGATTACATCCATTAACAGCTTGATTTAGAGTACAAATTAAATCATATTCACATTTTTTATTGTCATATCGGATGAATATCTCGCTGATACATTGTGTATTAATGACTCTATCTTCGTCTTTCAACAGAATTAACATTCTTTTCATCTCCTTTCGTTTTTTTCTTTGGGTGTAATTTGTTTTACTTCTCTCATCTCCAAAGCTCCTACACAAACCAAGAACACATATACACGAAATCCAGCACACTTGAGAAAATATAAAAACATGTAGGAATCTCGCTTTTCTTATATTGCTTAAAGAAAAAGTAAAAAAAATTGACAATCAGCATAATTCCATACAAAATTTCTTTGCGAACATTAGGAGCAAACGTTACAGCATACCAAATATTTACGATCAATACGAAAGAATAAATGATAATACAAATGGTATACCATTTTTCAAGTTCTTTTCTTTTCATGATACATTCCTTTCTTATTTCCAAAACATTGCAAAGATAAAGATTCCTATGATCCATAATCCCATGGAGATGATCTTTCCACTCTTATATTTCATCTCCCGAATATCTGGAATATTTCCAATGATTTCTGCTGAGATCATAAAAGCCCATCCAATTCCACTGAAAAGATTACGTTCATGAATCATTAATCCAAACAAGACTCCATAAAACACGATACGTAGCACAGTATCCATGCCCTTTGAGACTTTTTTCATTTTCCGATTTTGGTGTTCAAAATCTCCGACTGTCATTTTTGACATAACCTTTCTCCTTTCTACAGCTCTATATATGTATAATCACTTAACCGGTACAAGTTATCAGAAACCATGTATTTTGCATTTCGTACAATTTTTCCTCGTTTGATGATCCTGATACACGTTCCTTCATCCATTTTGACTTCGTAGAAATGGAAACCGAAAAGGATCAGCATTGGATGAAAATACATCATTTCTGTTCGATACAGCAAAACAGAAAATGCTGCAAAATTCATCCAAAATAACATTGAGGTATCTGTAATACAAGCGATCAAAGAAATCCAACATATCACCAATACACATTTTCGATCCACACATTGAATCTCAGAACACCCATTGATACAATCATGACTTAGATGTTTTGCAAAGAATATTGCGATCAATGGAGATACTACAACGAAAAATCCTACAAGAATGCAAGCAATTTCGAATCCAGTTGATTGAATATTTTTCAACATGTATAGAAATAGCATCCAAGACATGATCGACATTGTCCAAAAAAGCCGATATATAAACTTCATTTTCATACTCCTTTCCATAAAAAAATCTTCTAATATAAATATGAAAGATTTTAATCCGATGATTTTTCACATATAAGATTTTTATGAAACATGCAAAAAAAAGACATGGAAGACACCATGCCTTAATTGTTTTTCGACTTCTTTGTATTTTTTATAGAAACAGTGCGTCATCGATCATCTTTTTCGGAATCAAAATACCTGTCTGTCTACCAATTTCAATCTGTAAAGAGCGTACATTGTGAAAGATTCCTTCCGTGATCAAAGTAGTGATACATTCCATGATTTCATCCTCTTCCATGATCTCGTCTTTTTCAATTTGAAAATATTTTCTTAAAAAAGCTGTTAATAACTTTCTGTCTCTCTTTGTCATTTTAATTTTCGGTCCTCAAAGTCAACGACCATCTGATTCCCATCTGGCAAGTATTTTTCTTTCACTTTTAAAATCTCAGAGATAGGAACTTTGATCTCAATCTCATCTAAAATGATCGTTTGATATTCTAATTTTTTCACAGTTGCTTCTTTTTTAATTTCAAAAGATTCATAAGAAAGGTCTTTTTTCTCCATAAGATCATCAAAAATTGTTTTTCCTGAGGTATCATCTCCAAAGATCTGATCACTAACTGTAGGGATACTAAATTTTCCATCATCCTGATACATATTCCAAAGTTGTAAACGAATGTTTAACTGATCTTCTAATTTTTTTTCTTTTGTTGCTTTTAAGATTGCCTGCATCATATATCCAAAACTTTTTTTGGGACTTAATCCGGTTGTGATCTTTAAGAACATTTCAGATAGATAAAAGATCTTTTCTCCAGATAGCATCTCATATTTTTTCTGCTGCAGAACACCTTTCAATGTATCAATATTTACGATAAAAGCTTCCTTACATGTATTAGTCATAACCTGTTTTGTGACAACCTCTGTGCTTCCTTTCTGATGTCCATAGAATGGTTTATAATCCATTTTCAACATTCCAAAATAATCAGTTCCTTCACTAGTAAAAGTAAGGAATACTAAATCTGCATCTGGGATCTTAACACTATCACAGCAGATATCGTAAAGTTCTTCTCCAAATTTTGCAGTACACTCTTCAAAATGATCTGGATCAAATTTTTCTTTCATCCATGACCGACTCAGATCGATCTTTGCTGCATCGTCTGATTCTGTCATCTTTTCAATCTGTTTCTTTAAGAAATCTGTAAAATCCGTTCCAAGATCCATACATTCTTCGGAGGCGGTATAAGTCCCAATGGATGGCTGACTCACATGTGTAATGACTTTCTGTAAAATAATATTATCCTGTAGCATAAATTTTCTCCTTTGCGTTGTTTTATTTTTTACCTTCAATACAAATATGAGAGATTTTTTGAAATCCATTTTTCATATATAAGATTTTGGACACAAATGGCAGAAAAGGAAGCTTTACCAGCTCCCTCCTCCGCCTCCTCCACAACCGCTTCCGCTAGATCCAAATCCAGATCCAGATGAAGGGTTGGATGCTAGATCACTACAAGATGTATTTGTGCTATCGATCATGTCATCCCATAGATCGTCAAATGGCAATGGAGTACTTAAATTAGAATACCAATCGGGTACTCCTACAGCTAATTCTTTTAATTTTTCTGCATATTCCTCAAACTCACCAAACGCCATCGCATATGGTAAAATATGATAAAATTCTTCTTCTGATGTCTCATTTAGTTTTTTCATATTTTTCGAATTCAAAAAATTATTCAACCGCTGTAACTGTTCCATCCATCGATTCCCTTCATCTGTTCTTCGCAATATATTTTTTGCATAATAGATTTCAATGACCGACAATATTAATACGAAAAACCAACTCAAAGCATGATCATAGACCATTCCTTTTTGCAGTGACAAAGCATAATCATAAACATACACAGCATACATTGTGATTAAAAACAGATTTTCTATGGTTGTCATAAATTTTTGAATCCTTGTTTTTACATAATTGTTCGTTTCTCCTCTGTAAGAATGGAAGATTTTCACGATATAAGCAATGATAAATAATACCCATATTGCACTTGAACTGTAACGCGAATGAAACCAGTTAAATCCAAATATTGTAAGACAAGAACAGATTCTTGCATAAAGATCGGCCATTTTTGATTGCTTTGTAAACATTCTTTGGTCATATTCTCTTTCCATCTGACATCGCACATTCTCCAAAACTTTATAAAATTTATTCTTTAAAGAGGAAATAATGACTCTTTGCCTATTACCTTCAAATAAGCCATAAAATAAGATCTTTTGATATCTTGGAGCATTCCATGGAAGATCCCGTAATTTGATCAACTCTATTTCTTTATCTTCCTTTTCTTCGATCTTTAGATATCCAAGATCTGCCAGATAGTAGGTCAACGATAAGATTGATTGTACGGAAGAAGTCCCTTTCCATATATAACCAGCTGCTGCACTATCCAGATCACAGGAAGTTACATATTCTCTTGTCTCTTCCAGAGCTTTTGAACGTCCAAAAGTAAAAAATAAAACACTTATGATAATGAAATTGACAACATAAAGAATCAATATGAATTGATATTTTTGATTGATATGATTTGCTCTTTGAAAATATCCATCTCCAAGATACCCATAGCAAGTTAATCCATTTTCAAGTGGCAAATCTTTTAACAATGTTCCTTTTACCACACGCTTTCCTTTATCATAATCTAATCGCAAAATGTTCTTTGCATCTTTTGATTCTCCATATTTTCCATAATTGAATTTCAACTGATCAAAATCTACATTCTTCGAAAATTGAATAGAAAAAGAACTACCTTTTGGTATCCGATTTTTCCATTCATTTGGAAAAACATTATAATTGATGTAATCATATTTATTATTCTGAAACTGCGGTGTTAATTTGTATGTATAATCATAAATTGCATGATCGACTTCCTTCTTTTCGCTTCCAAATTTAAGCTGCGTGACACGAACATTATGATCAATCTCAACCTTTACTTTTCGATGATTTGCTATCCAGTCAAAATCTGCAATATAAAACATCTTTTTCTTATTTTTATCCATAGCAGTTCCTGTTAATGGGATATTTCGATAGATTCCATGCCTGGGATTTAAGAATTTCACATTGATCATTTCTCGAATAGTGTAACTTCCATCTTTTCCTACTGTTACAAACACGTCATATTGTTTTGTATACATATTACGATCTTTTGATTCGCCATTATCTTCATATACTACTTCTGATTCATCTGCTTTTACTGTATGTATCATTGGCAGAGACAATGTGATTGTTAACATCAAAATTCCTATGATATAATTTTTCCATTTTTTCATACTCTCCTCCTCTCTATGAATAATAAGATTTTTCGGGAGCCATTTACATATATAAGATTTTAGATTTCCTTTTTTCGTACTTCTGTATATGCTTTCCATTTTGCATTTGCCTTCCTATCATTATATCCAAGATCTGTTGGGACCTCATTTCTGCAACATTTGCATCTTCCAGTTTGAAATGGATATCGAATCTGTTTTCCGCGAAAATTTTCTTCGATGATCTCATCTTGTACAGAAAAATCAACAAGATCCTCACAATTTGCACAATATGCCATATCAGCAATCGAATAGATTTTGTCTCTTTCTTTGATATATGTTTTTGATTCCTCGTTTGGAAGGAATGCTGTTTCGTATTGGTCTTTATTCATTTTTTTTTACTCCTTTCAGATTTTCTTTGCTTCTTATTACAAATATGAGAGATTTCGTTTTATTTTTTTTTACACAAAAAAAACAGAGAAGATAAAATTCTTCCCTGTTCTTTGAGATTTTTGTATTTCTGTTTCCTATTTTAGATATTTTTTGAACTCATCTTCAGACATGTTTGCTCGTTTGGAAGCTTCTGCGATGGAGATCAATCCATCCAAAACTAGACCAACTAAGGTTTTGATTGTACCTTTGATTTCTCCACGTTTTTCCGCTCTTTCAGAAATTGATTCTGATAAATTGCACATTTTCTCCACTTCCTTTCTGATATCCTCATTCCATACACTGTACTCATTTTCCAATATTTCCTCTTTTTGTTCTAACGGAACGATATCGGGCTGTGCAAATAACGCACACAGGAAACGATGGAATTTATGCTTTTCAGCATCTGGAAGACTCAGATCATTGATTCCGATCAATACAAGATTAATGATTCCAATATCTCCTTTCCAGATATGATCTCCGATGATCTTTTCTTCCTTTAATCGGAAACGACTCATACAATTGTCTTTTGAATCCATACAGATCCAGATGCTGTATGTTCGTTTGATCTCATCGTAGTCTGAATGAGAAAACTCTCGTTCTTTCTGAGATGCGATCGCTCTGCAGGTGTAAAAGATCGCACGATTTAAGATCGAATATCCTGGATCTTCTTTTCTCTGGATTTCTACATTGATGATGATCTGATTCTTTCCATCTTTTTTCCCTTTGTTTGCAGCAACTGAAATTCTACCAACAAGCATTAATGCAGCCAAAGCCATGACTGTATACCTTTTACTTCTTTTATCATCCGGATGTTCCTCCTTTCCAAAGTGGTAAATTAAATAATTTCAATACATTCCGTGTTATTATTCAACTAAAAGCTGTTGCAAAAATAACGATCTAGCAATCATTTCAATACATTCCATGTTGTTATTCAACCAATTCTTTGCCTGATCACGTGAATGTTTTTTTATATATTTCAATACATCCTATGTTATTATTCAACTATGCTTTTACAGGCAATGATATACTAGAAAAATAAATTTCAATACATCCTATGTTATTATTCAACAATGAATTAAAAGATTTATTATCAGAGCTGCTTTGATTTCAATACATCCCATGTTATTATTCAACGTCTGCAGATAATCAAGCCGAGGGATCATACAGTCATTTCAATACATCACATGTTGTTATTCAACAACTAGCAGCGTTATGTTTGATCACAGCGATGATCTAATTTCAATACATCACATGTTGTTATTCAACGATAAAAACGCAAACAGGAAGTAAACGTTTTTTTAATTTCAATACATCCCATGTTGTTATTCAACAAAAGGCAACAAAGCAACTGATTGGACACCAGCACAATTTCAATACATCTCATGTTGTTATTCAACTTATCTGCTACTGCCATAAGCACCACTGCTAAATCCATTTCAATACATCCCATGTTGTTATTCAACCAACGAAAAACCGTCATTCTTGCATCTTACTGATCTATATAAATCACGATCTTAAGCCATTTCTTTCATATTTTACCAACCATTCCATTGAAAATCAGCTATTCGTAAGAAACCACGTATTTACGCCATTTGACAGACTTTTTCAAAAAATCACTTGGTAAGAATTTTTCTTCTATTATAAATATGAGAGATTTTCATCAGAAAAAAAATCACATATAAAAAATGCAACTGACCATTTCGTTGAGTTCGCCAAAATGGTCAAAAAAAAGAAGAACTGGCATTTATACCTGTTCCTCTTTTATGATTCTTATCTTTTTGATGGGTTTGTTTGAAACATTTTTACAACACTATTAAACATTGCTTTTCCATATTTGTTTGTGTTTGCTTTCATAGATGCTGCTTCTGCTTTGTTCGTAATAAATCCAAATTCTGTTAAAGTAGAAGCTGTTCTTGTATGTCTTAAAACAGCTAATCCTGTTCGGTTTACAAGTCCTCTATTTGTAAATCCTGTTGCTACTTTTGTAAAATTGTGTACATTTGCAGCCCATTTGTAAGAAGTCACTCCATTCGTTGCTTTATATCCCTGAGAATTATATAAAGTTTCGGACCCTTTAGCTGTTGCGCTAGCAGAATTAATGTGACAGCTTAAAAAATAATCAGCTCCAACATCATTTGCTAATTGACTTCTTGCTGTCAGAGATGGATAAGTATCTGTCGTTCTTGTGTAATACACTGCATAATTCTTGTTTTCATCGAAATATTTCTTTGCACCAAGCACGATACTTAATGTCAGATCTTTTTCTCTTAATCCATTTCCTACAGCCCCAGAATCAGTTCCACCATGTCCTGCATCGATCACAACGATATTTTTATACATTGTTTTTGGAGTTCCCCATTTTACATAAGCATATCCATTATTAAATGTAACGGAATATCCACGATAAGAGCTAGATGGCTTGATATAAACATAAGTTCTTTCCTTATCAGAATTATATTTTACTGTGAAATCAGACATCGTACTCTTTGCAGATCGATTTGCTGATTTTTTGAAATGAGAAACATAATTCCCTGCACAAGACATAAATAATTGTCTGCTCGTATACTTATCTTCAAGATAATACTTTGTGACCTTTTCAGGTAGTTTGATCCGGAGATCGTAATTGCTCTTTGAAGCTTTAACTCTGCTGTTTGGTAATGCTCCTGTAACTGTATATTTGACTGTTGTTGGCTGCTTTACTGCCGTTGTAGTCGTTGTGGTTGGTTTTGCAGTTGTCGTTGTAGGTTTTGTTGTAGTTTCTGGCTCCTTCACAAAAGATGGGTGGTCATATACAAATGTGTTAGAACATCCATCATACACTTCTTTCATCTCATGTATTTTGTTTCCAATCTCTTCTGCATAAGAAGGGTTTGTGGAATATTGATGCCAGAGGTTGTCTTTTTTCTGGTTGTATCTCATTTTATATAATGTGTTCTGTTGATAAGACGCATTGTGAATGTAATTATCTGCTACATATTTCGCTGCACCATTGATCGCGTTATTTACACTTGTCCATCCCATGTAGTATGCATAGGAAGAACCGCATAATTGCGGATCACTGTCATATGCTTTGATTCCATACAGATTATAAACAGTCGTTGATGAAATTTTCTTTGTGATGTATTTTCCATTAACTTTGAGAAATCCGATCACATTTCCATTTGCATCTTTCTTTAAGCTGTCTCCAGTGATCACCTCAGTAATTGTTTTTTTACTTAGATCACTGGTTCCATATGCAGACTCATTCAATGTTTGGGAAAGCAGATATACAGGGTCGATCTTTTCTTTTTTCGCTGCTTTGATAATTACATTTGCTTTTCCTTTTAAGACGCTGTTTGCCTTATTTTTTAACATCTCTTCCATTTTTTGTGCATATAAAGATTCATTCACATTATGATATGTATCAATCTGCAGATATTGCTCTTCGTTAACTTCGGACATGATTTTTTTCTGATATGCAGCTTGATCATAAACCTGATTATTATATTTTGGAACAGCCTTACTCTGTTCTTTTGCATAATCAGATGCTGTCATATCATAAGATGTTGTTACATTTTTTCTTGTAACCTCAGGTTTCTCCGGTTTTGTTGGAGTTGTTGGCTTCGTTTCAGTAGTGGTCGTTGTCGGTTTACTTGCTGTTGTAGTTGCAGGTTTACTTGCTGTAGTCGTCGTGCTTCCAGAATTTCCAGACTGAGTTGCAGCACTCATGCATCCTGCTCGTTTTGTTCCATCCCACTTATAATGAATACCAAGCTGTTTTGCTGTCCACGCTCCTGGGACCATGATATAATTCGTGTCATTCTTATAATTGTATACTTTACGAGCTGGAGTAGCCATTGTAATCTTTTTGCCATTCACATATGCATATTTGCTGTTAACAGTCATTTTAACTGTTGTGCTGTAACGGCTCAGTGTAAATGTATCTCCAGAATTTTTATAAAGAACCTTTGGTCCTTCGGATTGGCCAAAAATCCAATAAGCAGAATACATCGCATTATCATTTTCATCAATGTATCCTGGCATTTTTGTGCCTAATACTTTGCCATTCCACCTTGCATCCACTGCTTTTTTCGTGGAAATCTTATTGTTATGCGTGTATTTGATCTTAAAGCTGTCTCCTGCTTTAAAAGCATTTGCCGCATAAACAATACTATAATTTCCAACGCTTCCTGCTACCATAAGAAGACTCATCACGGCAGCAGAACATTTTGTTATCAAACTTTTTTTCTTTCTCATAATGCCCTCCTAATTCACTTTTATGATCTGCTTGTTTGCCTGTCCTGCTTTTGCTTTATAAGAAATCTTGATCTTAGAACCAATATCCATAGAATCAAGCTTTTTGATCAATGCGTCATCCATAACAAGCATTACTTCAAAACTCCCATCTTCTTTCTGGACTTCAACGCAGTTTCCATCTGCAAATCCGTTATAGACGACTGTTTCTGTCTTTGCAGATTTCTTTTCATCCTTTTTCGTTGCGATTGGAACTTCTGTCGTTGTTGCTTCTGCAACATTCTGTTTTGCTTGTGTAGAAGCATCTTGTTTTTTCTCTGGTTTCTGATCTATTGTTACTTCTGTATTTTCTTTTTTCTGAGAAGTATTGATCGGACGTTTGATATCTTTTGTTCTTAAAGCAGTTGTTTCTTTTTCTGGCTTTTGATCCGTTTGTTTCGAACACGCAGTAAAAGCAAACATGCATCCTAAAGCGATCATAGGAATAACTATTTTTCTTGATAATTTCACAATTTTCACCTCCTTTCTTCACAAAGTAAGTATGAGAGATAGCGCAAAAGATAAAAAAAACAGACAAGGGATTCCTTGCCTGCCTGCGAAATATTATATGTCTTGTAACGTTTGTGCGATATAATTATATGTTTTAGGGAATTCGTTTTTCAGTGTATACGGACACTTACAGTACATCATGAAAGCTTCAGCAAAATATTCTTTCGAATCCTTTCGAGAGTAACTTAGTGAATCTATTTTTTTAGATTCTAAGTGATAAATTTGTATAAACTCCTGTGATAGGCTTCCAAAATTATTTTTTAGATCTACATAATGACCCATTTCATGCAACAAGACTTTCTGATCACTTTGATATTCTCTTAAAATCACAGCCTTTTTTCTTGCGGAAAATACTCCCAAATTTACTGTATCTTTAAACAATTTGCTTCCTGGATCCTGTATCACATGATATTTTTCATTTTTAAAGTCTTGATAAACTTTATCAGGAAGATACCATTTTACATCTTCGATCACAGGTTTCCTTTTTGAATACTGATATTTCTTTTTTGTCTTTTTTACTTTTTTTGTTGTTGTGACCGTTTTAGTATGCTTATAAAAAACTGTTTTTACTTTTTTTGTCTTTTTAGTAACAGTTCGCTCTTTATGTTTTGCATAATATAATATTTCCCCATAATTTGTTATAGCACTTGTCTGAATTTTTTCTTTCCGACTTTTATAATATTTCTTCGTATGATACTTTTTTGTTGCTGCTTGAACAGAAAAATTATGATAGCTCATACAACATGCAAAAGTCAAAAAACATATCATAACTAGTTTGTGCCAGATTTTCTTTTTCAATTTTCTTGCTCCTTTCATCTTATCTCACAATACAAATATGAAAGATATGAAGAAAGTTAACGGAGACATAACAGAAATACTAGTGTAAACATTGTTTTTATCTGTTTCTCATCAGGTTTTTTTCATTTTTTCGAATATAAATACACATGCTGTATGTTTGAGGTATCTTGCACAACGAAATCACAGTCGATATTTTGGTATCCTGTAATTTCTTTATTCTGCATCACATGATACTTCTTACCGACTGTTAATCTATTTATTTGGATATGATCATATGGAACATCTCGAAAAGAAGATATTGGATTTTGATCTTCATCATACAACGTAAAGACCCCATCATTCAATGACTTTCCATCTTCTGTTACATGGTAAAGCTGCAATTGTGTGATCGGATTTTTAATGATCGCCGAAATACTTTGAATCTGACAATCTGTTTGCTTTTTAACTTCAAAATTGTAGAACTTTTGAGATTTTACATATCCATCGGTACAATTCCTTTGCGAAATTTGATATTTCCCCGGATACAGATAGTTTTCTGTTAGCTTATTTCCAGTAATATTTGAAACCTTACTTCCTGCTTGATATTTTATTTTCCCAAAATTATCTTTGATATCATCCACTGCTTTTATTTCAAATTTACTCGATACAGGATCCCCCGTCTGGCTGATCGTTCGAAAATTTGTCTTAACTTCCTGTTTTCCATCTTCTGATATGAATTTTGCTGATGATAAAAACACTTCTGGAATATTTGTTTTCATATCTCCTATATCCTGAGTTTTGATAGAAAAATATCCCAAGTATTCTTTATGGTCGATGGATAAGACATATTGATTTTGTGTATCTTTCTCAATGATCATCTTCCAATGTCTGTCATCCTCGTCATTCATTTTTCCTATAAACCTATAATTGGATATTTGATTTTTCTTTCCACGTCCTTTGTATTGATATAATTCTACGCTTTTCACTTTAGTTTCAGTTTCATAATTCAATTTTATCTTTTGCTTTGTATCTGCTTTTACATGCTCAGTTTGTATCAATGAAAATATCATGCAAAATAAAAAGAATGCTATCGTTAATCTTCTTTGTTTCAATTGTGATTCTCCTTTCTTCTCTCTGTTTCTTTTAAAGGAAACAGTCTTAAGATGATATCCGTCTTGAGATTACATCTCCCTGTTTGTATAAAAGGAAAAGAAAAAATTTCAGGAAAGAATAAAGCTTGAGAGTACCTCTCCTGTTTGTATAAAAGAAAACTC
>ERZ791899.927-NODE-927-length-29188-cov-96.825559_pt1 | contig 29188 bp, 19 predicted proteins | sample MGYA00510151_ERZ791899 | MGnify/ENA primary metagenome ERZ791899 (study PRJEB30046, sample SAMN00792118) | human gut metagenome | study: EMG produced TPA metagenomics assembly of the A metagenome-wide association study of gut microbiota in type 2...
CGATTTTTACGCATGTTACTAAATAAATTGTGTCAACTTATTTAGTACACTACAGGTTGAAAGACATAAAAAAAGCAGCCTCAGAATTTTCCGAGGCTGCTTTATCTGTATCTGGTTTTAACTTATTTATTTCAAGCGAGCTAATGTTTCCTTGATACGGCGCATAGCTTCAACAATGTTTTCGTCAGAAGTTGCGTAGCTCATACGGATGCATTCAGGTGCACCGAAAGAAGTTCCACCTACGCAAGCTACGTGGCCTACTTCCAACAGGTACATAGCCAGATCATCTGCATTATTGATTACACGGTCTCCGTCTTTCTTACCGAAGAAAGAATCACATTTCGGGAAGAGGTAGAAAGCTCCCTGCGGGAAGTTTACTTCGAATCCCGGAATTTCTTTCGCCAGTTTCACAATCAGGTCACGGCGGCGTTCAAATGCCTTGCGCATTTCTTCTACCGGAGCCTGAGTACCAGTGTAAGCAGCTTCAGCTGCTTTCTGTGATACAGAGCATGGACCTGAAGTATATTGTCCCTGCAGTTTGTTTACACCTTTTACAATCCATTCCGGTCCGGCAATGAAACCGATTCTCCATCCGGTCATGGCGTATGCTTTAGACACACCGTTTACAATCACTACACGGTCTTTTATTTCTGCAAACTGAGCAATGCTCTGGTGTTTGCCGATGTAGTTGATGTGTTCGTAAATTTCGTCAGCGATAACGATTACGCGTTCGTGTTTAGCCAATACTTCAGCCAGTCCCTGCAATTCTTCTTTGGTGTATACTGAACCAGTCGGGTTAGACGGAGAGCAAAGAATCAGGGCACGAGTGTTCGGAGTGATAGCTGCTTCCAGCTGAGCAGGAGTAATCTTGAAATCCTGTTCAATACCGGCACGTACAATGACAGGAGTACCTTCTGCCAGTTTCACCATTTCCGGATAGCTCACCCAGTAAGGAGCCGGAACGATTACTTCGTCACCTTTGTTAATCAAAGCCATGATGGTGTTGCAGACAGACTGCTTGGCACCGTTTGCACAGCTGATTTGAGCGGCTGTATATTCCAGACCGTTTTCATTTTTCAATTTTGCCACGATGGCGTTGCGCAAAGCCGGGTATCCGGCAACTGGAGAATAACGAGAGTAGTTTTCGTCAATAGCTTTTTTAGCGGCTTCCTTGATGTGATCCGGTGTATTGAAATCCGGTTCTCCTACGCTCAGATTGATTACGTCAACCCCCTGAGCTTTAAGTTCACTACTTTTCTGTGACATAGCCAATGTAGCTGAAGGCGACAGGCTATTCAAACGATCTGAAAGTTGGTTCATGTTATTGTGTTATTAAAGTTGGAAATTTTTTGCAAAAGAAGCTAATTTCTTCCATATATAAAAGAAATTAGCTTCTAAAAAGGTTTATTTTCTGTCTCCAAGTATCCGGAGAAGGTAAATGAACAGGTTGATGAAGTCGAGATACAGTGTCAAGGCTCCCATCAGGGCAATCTTCTGTGTGGTTTCGTTGACTTCAATGTCATCGTGCGACAGGAGTTGCTTGATTTTCTGTGAATCGTAGGCCGTCAGTCCCACAAAGAGCAGCACACCGATATAGGAAATAATCATGTCCATCATCGAGTTGTGCAGGAACATATTGACCAGCGAAGCGATAATCAGTCCGATGACTCCCATCAGGCAGAGACTGCCGATACGGGTAAGGTCTTTCTTGGTTACATACCCGTAAAGGGCGGTTACTCCGAATGTACCGGCTGTCACGAAGAAAGTGGTGGCAATGGAGCTTAACGTGTAAATCAGGAACAATACGGACATCGTGACACCGTTCAATACCGAATAGGCGATAAACAGGAGGGTGGCCGTGGTGAAACTGATTTTGTGTATACGGGCAGAAAGATACATCACTAGCCCTACTTCAGCAATCAGCAATCCCCAGAACATGATGGAGTTCTGCATGATGGTTTCAATCAGGGTGTACGACTTAGCTACGTACATGGCTACAAAGCCCGTGATGACGAGTGCCAGTGTCATCCACAGATATACGCTGCGGAACAAAGCGGTCTGAGCAGCTTTGCTGGCATAGCTTTTTACTAAGTTATTTGTTTCCATAATCCTTCTTAATTATTTATTGAAATGTAGGGTATGTCCCATTCTTTCTTTCTTGGTGTGCAGGTATCGCTCGTTGTACGGATTGGGAGTGACTTCGATAGGTACGTTTTCTACAATTTCCAGTCCGTAAGCTTCCAGTCCAACACGTTTCACCGGATTGTTGGTCAGCAAGCGCATTTTGTGGATACCAATCTCACGCAAAATCTGAGCACCTACTCCGTAGTCGCGTTCGTCGGCCTGATGGCCCAGGCAAATGTTGGCATCTACCGTATCCATGCCTTCTTCCTGCAACTTGTAGGCTTTCATTTTTTCCATAAGTCCGATGCCACGTCCTTCCTGGTTCAGGTAGATAACGGCTCCTTTTCCCTCTTTTTCAATCTGTTCCATGGCTTTGTGCAACTGGTCGCCGCAATCACAACGCATAGAGCCGAAGATGTCGCCGGTAGCACATGAAGAATGTACACGTACCAGTACTGGTTCGTCTTCTGAGAATGTACCTTTAATTAAAGCTACATGTTCCAGACCGTTGCTTTTCTGACGGAACGGAATCAGACGGAAATGACCATGTTCGGTAGGCATGTCTACTTCCACTCCTTTTTCTACCAGTGATTCCTGTTTCAGGCGGTAAGCGATGAGGTCGGCAATGGAAATCAGTTTGAAGCCATATTCGTCTGCCATCTTTTTCAGTTCCGGCAGACGGGCCATGGTGCCGTCTTCGTTCATAACTTCCATCAGGGCAGCAGCAGGATATAAACCGGCCAGGCGTGCCATATCTACACAGGCTTCTGTATGTCCGGCGCGGCGCAATACACCTTTTTCTTGTGCATACAAGGGGTTGACATGTCCCGGGCGGCCGAATGTTTCCGGTTTGGAAGTAGGATCGGCCAAGGCACGGATTGTAGCAGCACGGTCGGCAGCCGATACACCTGTAGTACATCCTTCCAGTTTATCGATGGTAACGGTAAACGGAGTTCCTAATACAGAAGTATTGTTGGATACCTGATGCGGTAAATCCAGTTCCTCGCAGCGTGATATAGTGATAGGGGCGCAAAGTACACCTCTTGCATGTTTCAGCATGAAATTTACTTTTTCCGGGGTAATCAGTTCTGCAGCCACTACCAGGTCGCCTTCATTCTCGCGGTCTTCGTCGTCTACGATGATGACGAATTCTCCTTTGCGGAAATCTTCGATTGCCTCTTCAATTGTATTCAGTTTGATTTTCTCCATAATGATATTGATAGTTTAGAATGTTTTTTTGATTCTTTCTTGTATGTCGCGGCTATTCTTGACAATGGTTTTCAAATCCTTGTCCAGACGCACGCGATAGCGCCAGATGTTCAGCCAGATAAGCAGCCCGGCCGGAACGATGATTCCAATCAGCAGATTCAACCATCGGTTGTCTGATACGCTCTTATGAGCCTTTACAGATAAGAACGGATAATTGTTCAATAAGTTCAGCAATACTCCGTCTTTTGTATTGGACATCTCTTCTACGAGCCCTTCCATTTGCAGGCTGATTTCCTTGATGGCATCATCATGCTTGTTGTTGGTGAACACCTGATAATAGTTCGGTGGCCCCAGCAGTTTGTGATTCGCTCCATAAGTTTCGCATTCCTGACACAACTTGTCCAAATCCTGATAGATGCGGGTATAGTCTGGTGTGTGGATAATGACCTCTTTCTTAAAGACATGGCGTGAAACTCTTATTCCAAACAGTTTGCGGAAGAAGTTTACATACACGTCGATGTTGAATACCACAGAGTCCTTATTTGATTTGTAAGTAAGGAAACCGCCTAGCGGAGCCAGTATGATGGTACTCATCCATGTTCCGAGTATAATATTCATTTCTCCACTTTTAGCCACACGCGTAGCTCCGGAGTCAATAATATAGTAAAGTACGAAAATTAATACGGAAATCACTACAGGCATACCCAATCCTCCTTTACGGATGATGGCTCCTAGTGGAGCACCGATGAAGAAGAAAATGATACAAGCCAATGAAAGAGTGATTTTTTTATGCCAGTCCGATTGATGACGGCGGATGTTGTTGTCGGCTTCCCGGGTCATATAACTCTTCATGCTCCAGTCTGACATGAGCGAAGACAGACGTGTTTCGGTCGAATTCAGTGTCTTCAACTTTTGGGCAGAGGTCATACCGTTCAAGATACTGTCTGTATTAATAATGGCGAGATGTTCTTTCTCAATCTTTGTAGAGTCTGTTTTAGTGAGTACCGGTTTCCGATAGGCCGTTTTCATGGCATCTGAATACATGGCACGTCCCACGCTGTCGGCATACATGTTGAGGGAGTCGATAGCCAGGGAGATTTCATTCATGTTCTTTATGTCTGAGCGTTGGTTCAGAAAATTGCCGTCCACCATCTCAAAATTGGTGTCAAAAGCAATCAGGGTATGTTTTTCCTTGAACGTTTCCCGACGATAAGGGACATTCCGTGAAATGACAGACTGTGACTTCAGATTTTCAAATTGTTCTCCGTTATACAGGTGCAGATACAAATGCTTTTTGTCTGCTGTCAGTTCCAGCTTCCCTTCTTCTGCCCAGATAATATGGGCGTTTTCAAATCCGTCAGAGAAGTTGTAAATCAGTACATCTTTCAGAATACCCGTATCACGATCTTTTTTCTTTACATAGATATTGTATCCTTCAATATCGCTGTAAAACACTCCTTCTGGAATATCTACTTCCGGAGACTTTTGTTTCATAGACACCAGCAGTGTCCAAAGCTCTTTTTGTGCTTTAGGACCAATGACATTCTGGAAAAAGAATGACATGACTCCCAAGAACATACAGAACAGCACGACCGGGCGGATAATGCGAAACAGAGGAATTCCTGCTGCCTTCATGGACAGAAGTTCATAGCGTTCTCCGAAGTTACCGAATGTCATCAGGGCAGCCAGTAGAATGGCCAAAGGAAGAGACAACGGAATCAATGTCAGAGCTGATAAAAAGAAAAACTGGGCAAGAACATTGATTTCCAAACCTTTTCCTACCAGTTCATCGACATATCTCCATAAGAACTGCATCATGAAAATGAAAAGGCAGATAAAGAATGTCCCCGAAAAGAGCAGCAGAAAACTCTTTAAAACGAATATATCAAGTTTTTTTATGCGTAGCATTCCTGTCTTATATTATCAGTATGCAAAAGTAGCACAAAAAACGGACAGCAAAATAAAGTTTTGTATATTTTATAGATTTATACTCCGAAAACTCTCTTTAAGGTTTCAATTTGTGAGTCCCAAAGGCTGCGTACATCTTCTTCTTCTCCAGGCTCTACGAAATCTGTGATTTCCAGAGAGTGGTCGGTGGTCAGTTCATTGTAGTGGATTTTCAGTTCAAAATAGCTTTTAGCCTCTTCATCATCCAGCCAGTGGAAGCGGATGAAAAATTCAGGCCGGCTGTTTACCACGATAGCTTGTCGTGTTTCAGTTTTTCCCCAGTGGAAGGTATAAGTTTTTCCTTCTTTGGTTACGCGGTCGGCAAACCAGCGTTCCAAACCGGCTGCACTGCTGATAGCGTTCCATATAATGACACTTGAAGAGGGATTGAGCGGATATTCGATTTGTGTTTTTCTTTTCATGATGTTTCTTGTGTTTTTACTTGTATCTTATTTTTAGCAACGGCGGCAAATTAAAGTATTTTTTTGTTTATATCCATAATGAATGAAGATTTTTTTTCGGTGATTTATTTTACTTCTTAGAATTCATGGAGAGGAGGGCGTTTGCTGATGTAAAGCTTCTTATTTTATGAAAAATAGGCAAATGTGTCGTTTTCAATCGGTTATTAACTTATTGTTGAGGCGGTAACATTATCTTTTGCAGAAAAATAGCAAAAAAGAGAGGATAAATTTGCGTAATTCAAAAACTTGCTCTATCTTTGCACCCGCAATCACGAAATGATGGCGGGATAGCTCAGCTGGTTAGAGCGCATGATTCATAATCATGAGGTCCCCGGTTCAATCCCGGGTCCCGCTACAAAGAAAGATTTTTAGACTGTTGAGAGGCTTCCACTCTTGGCGGTCTTTTTTAAAGAAACCGATGGCGGGATAGCTCAGCTGGTTAGAGCGCATGATTCATAATCATGAGGTCCCCGGTTCAATCCCGGGTCCCGCTACTAAAAAAGGCTTTCAGAATTTCTGAAAGCCTTTTTTAGTTTTACCTTTATTTCTGTCGTTCTTTCCACAAGCGTGTCATGTCTTCCAGGGTTTTACCTTTTTCTCTGGTACTAATTTCCATACAAAGATGGCTCAATAGTGTAACTTAAAAGTGCACTTGCAGAAGTAATATTGTGTAAGGAATTAATGTAAACGAAGTTGTCTGTTCTTGAGATAACAGCGGTATCATAGCCGAACAGTAATCCTCCCAGTATGGCTACTAGTACGATGGAAAACAGATAGCTTCTGCTTCCTTTTTCTGTGTAATTCATGATAATAGGTTTTTAGAGAAATAAAAAACCGGCATACCTGGTCGGGAAAGAGACTTTCGCCGACGGACATGCCGGTCGGATACTGACAAATCAGCGTATTAGCAATACATATTTACAATAGCTTCGTACAATTCTTGTTTGCCACTGGTCTGTTTCGGTTCACCTACAGTCTTCGCATAAGCTACTACATCTTCCAGTGTCAACTTGCCTTCTTCAAATTCTTTACCTTTTCCGTTGTCGAATGAAGCGTAGCGGTCAGCCAGCATTTTCTTGTAAGGAGATTCTTCCAGCAGGCGTGCTGCATTTTCCAAAGCACGTGCCATGGCATCCATACCGGCGATGTGAGCGATGAAGATGTCTTCCAGGTCAGTAGAGTTACGACGAGTCTTCGCATCGAAGTTTGTACCACCGTTGCCCAGACCACCACCACGGATAATCTGCATCATAGCCTGAATCAGTTCATAGTTGTCGATAGGGAACTGGTCAGTATCCCATCCGTTCTGGTAGTCACCACGGTTAGCGTCGATAGAACCCAGCATGTTGTTGTCTACAGCTACTGCCAGTTCGTGTTCAAATGTGTGACCAGCCAAAGTAGCGTGGTTTACTTCGATATTTACCTTGAAGTCTTTGTCCAGACCGTGTGCTTTCAGGAAGCCGATAACAGTTTCAGTATCTACGTCGTACTGGTGCTTGCTTGGTTCCATCGGTTTCGGCTCAATCAGGAAAGTACCCTGGAAACCTTTGCCGCGTGCATAGTCACGAGCCAGTTTCAACATCTGAGCCAAGTGTTCTTTTTCACGTTTCTGGTCAGTGTTCAGCAGTGACATGTAACCTTCACGGCCACCCCAGAATACGTAGTTTGTACCACCCAGTTCGATAGTAGCATCGATGGCATTCTTAATCTGTACGGCAGCACGAGCTACTACATCAAAATCAGGGTTAGTAGCTGCACCGTTCATATAACGTGCATGACCGAATACGTTAGCAGTACCCCACAACAGTTTGATACCAGTTTCAGCCTGTTTCTGTTTCAGGTAAGCTACTACTTCTTTCAAGTTAGCTTCGTATTCTTCGATAGTAGCTGCTTCGTCGCACAAGTCTACATCGTGGAAGCAGTAGTATTCGATACCGATTTTCTGCATGAATTCAAAACCTGCATCTACTTTATCTTTTGCAGCCTGTACTTTGTCAGGATTTCCTTTCCATGGGAAGCTCTTTGTTCCGCCACCGAACTGGTCACCACCTTCAGCGCACAATGTGTGCCACCATGCCATGGCGAATTTCAACCATTCTTTCATCGGTTTGCCCAGGATGACTTTTTCTGCGTCATAATAACGGAAAGCCATCGGGTTTTTGCTTTCTACACCTTCAAATTTGATTTTTCCAATACCCGGAAAGTACTCTTTTGTTGCCATAATATCTTTGTTTTATAAGTTAATGAATTGTTATATTTATTTGTTTGTTGATTTTTCGAGACATTCTTTCCAACGTGCGTATGCGTCGGCGTATGCCGCTTCGTCGGCAGCCTTCGGTTCGATGACAGCCAGTTTGTCGAGAGTGGCAAAAGCTTCCACATTGTCGCGGTAGATGCCTGCACCCATTCCGGCTCCCTTGGCAGCTCCTACTGAACCGTCGGTGTCATAGAGTTCGATGGTAGCACCTGTGACTCCGGCCAGCGTGTCGCGGAACAGCGGACTCAGGAACATGTTGGCATGTCCGGCGTGAATCTTCCGTACATCCATTCCCATACCTTTCATGATGTCGATACCGTAGCGGAAGGAGAATACAATACCTTCCTGAGCGGCACGAAGCAGGTGACTGCGGTTATGCAGGTTGAAGTTGACACCCTGAACGGAACATCCGGTTTCCTGGTTTTGCAACATACGTTCAGCTCCGTTACCAAACGGAAGGATACTGATGCCGGCAGCACCGATAGGAGCCTGAGCGGCTACCTCGTTCATTTCCGCATAGCTTAGGTCGGAAGCCAATGTGCGTTTCATCCACGAATTGAGGATGCCCGTACCGTTGATACAGAGTAACACACCTAGACGGGTCTGTGAAGCAGTGTGGTTGACGTGTGCAAATGTGTTGACGCGTGACTTCGGGTCGTAGTTGACACTACCGTTCACTCCGTATACTACTCCGGAAGTGCCAGCTGTAGAAGCAATTTCACCCGGATTGAATACATTCAGAGAAAGAGCGTTGTTCGGCTGGTCACCGGCGCGGTAAGTTACCGGAGTACCGGCTTTCAGTCCTAACTCGGCAGCTACTTTTTCCGTTACTTTACCCTGTTCGGAGAAAGTCGGACGGATGTCAGCCAGCAAGGATGAGTCGATACCGTAATAATCCAGCAAGAAATCAGCTACCTTGTTTTCCTTGAAATCCCAGAACATACCTTCCGACAAGCCGGAAACTGTCGTGCAGATTTCTCCTGTCAGTCGCATGGCGATATAGTCACCCGGAAGCATAACCTTATAGATACGTTCATAAACCTCCGGCTCATTTTCCTTTACCCAAGCCAGTTTGGAAGCCGTGAAGTTGCCCGGTGAGTTCAACAAGTGTGACAAGCATTGTGCTTCTCCCAATGTCTGAAATGCTTTCTGACCGTAAGGTACAGCTCTGGAGTCACACCAAATAATAGAAGGGCGGAGCACCTGCTGGTTCTTGTCTACGCAGACCAGACCGTGCATCTGATAAGAAATACCGATAGCCTTGATTTCTTCTGCTTTTGCACCAGAAGCAGTGAGAACGGCTTGTGTAGCCAGTTTCAAATTATCCCACCAGCTCTGCGGGTCCTGTTCAGCCCATCCCTGTTTGACAGCGAGGATAGGCGCTTCTGTTTTCGGGAAAAAGGCAGATGCTGCACATTTTCCGCTTTCTACATTGACCAGACTCGCCTTTACTGACGAGCTTCCTATGTCATAACCTAATACGTACATCGTTATATAGTCTTTTAAAATTATCTTCTTGTTTTGTTGTAGATTTTCCGGTCAAACCGATAATACCTTGCGGCCCGGTGAGATACTCCCTGTTCGTATTCTTCCGTCGGTACGATGTATTCCATCATGGAAATCTTCTTATGGAAGTTGCGTACATCCAATGCCTTGCCGTAAATCACCTCATATAGCATTCGCAGTTGCAGGGCGGTAAATTTCCGTGGAAGCAGTTCGAAGATGCACGACGGGTTGAATTCGATGTGCTGCCGGATAAATTTCATGGCTTCTGCAATAATCAGATTATGGTCGAATGCCAGGTCCTTTACTTCTTCCAGTGCCACCCATTCTGCCTTGTATTCATCCAAGTTCTTGTTGAGTGTCTTGTCTATTTTTACCATGGCAAAGTAGGCGATGGTCACGATTCGTTCCACTTTGGCTTTTTCGGCTCTTTCCAGCCAGTGAACATCTTTGGGATTCTTGGTACGGTCCTTTGAACCGAAAGCCTTGAACTGCATCAGGTCTACGTTCTTGAGTCCAGTCAAATCACGAAGCACTCGTTTGGCTGCATCATCCAAGTCCTCATCCATATAGATAAGACTTCCGGGGAGTTTCATATCGTGGAAAACTTCTCCACTTTCTTCCCCCATTCTTTTTACGAGCAACACCTTTAGTTTCTCTCCATCGAATCCGATGACCACGCAGTCTACTGAGATGTGATTATTGGCTAATTGTTCAGTGTATTCCATAAGCATTTTTCTGTCTACACCGCAAAGGACGTTTTTTTTATTGATATATGCAATAGGAGTTTTGTGGGTTGTAAAACCTTATTGTTCAATAGAGTAAATATCTTATTTGATACAATATCGTGATGTGATGTTTTTGTAGTTCATACAATATGTATAAAAGGTAATTTCCCGTGCAGGCTTATTGGCAAAAGTACAACAACCTGAAAAATCGAATTTTCAATGTCTTACGTGAGGAATAGGAAAGGTATCCTGCAAGGGGCTTATTGTATTTTATGTTTATGTTGAAGTTCCGGTGCCTTATTTTGAGGAAAGAAGGGGATAGTGGTAAGAATCCTTATGTGTTAAAAAAATAAAAGCAGGAAATTTGTATCTTTGTCCTGTGTTTTAAAGGATACATTGTATGGAAAATTCGATGAAGCTTATTATGCTGGGTACGGGAAATGCGGCTACCGTAGCTTGCTACAATACTTGTTTTGCCTTGTGCCGGGAGGATAAATATTTTTTAGTGGATGCCGGAGGAGGCAACGGCATTCTGTCACAGTTGCAGAAGACACATATCCCGTTGTCCGGCATTCATGAGATATTTGTGACGCATGCACACACCGACCATATATTGGGTGTGATATGGATGATTCGCATGGTGGCTCAGGCCATTCAGAAGGGAGAATACCAAGGCGAACTACGTATATATGGGCATGACAAGGTGGTACAGGTGCTCGACTGGATTTGTCGGATGACTTTACCCAAGAAGATTGTGGCACGCTTAGGAGAAGAGATACTGTTGTGTGAGGTGAAGAGCGGAGAGAAATTTCAGGCCATCGGGCTGGAAGTGGAATGCTTTGACATAGCTTCTACAAAGGAGAAACAGTTTGGTTTCCGTACTTGTCTTCCCGACGGACAATCGCTGGTTTGTCTGGGTGATGAACCTTATAATGCATGTAACCAGATGTATGTGGAAGGAGCCGACTGGCTGCTGTGTGAGGCGTTCTGTTTGTATGAAGACCGGGAACGGTTCAAGCCCTACGAGAAACATCATAGCACGGCTTTGGATGCCGGACGGTTAGCAGCTCAGCTTGGAGTGAAGAATCTGCTACTGTATCACACGGAAGACAAGACACTGGCTACCCGTAAAGAGCGTTATACAGCAGAAGCAGCTTCGCAGTTTAGTGGTAAGGTCTATGTGCCTGAAGATTTGGAGGTAATTTTACTGCGGGGTAATGAGTGAATTACTACGTAGTAGTCGGTCTGTTACTGCGGGGTAACGGAGACACTACTACGTAGTAGTTTAAATTGCATTTGAAGAGATTTTAAATACAAAGAAGAAAGGCGTTCCGACTGTGTGGGCGGAACGCCTTTCTTTATGAAGAGATGTGTTTTCTCTTACTTCATTACCTTGACGAAATAGGTGAGGGTGGGCAAGTGGTCACTGAATCCATTCTGGAATGTGGTACCCGAGAATGTACGAAGTGGGTATCCTTTGTATTTTCCTTCTTTTTGAAGCAGGAATGGACGGTTGAATACTTCGCTCTTCCAGAATTTCAATGTGCTGCGGTCCTTGCCAATCAGGTTGCCTGATATAATCTGTTGGTCGAACAAATTCCATTGGTTTTGGTAGCAGAGAGAACCGATACCCTGATCATACAATTTCCAAGTGGCATTGTAATACCCGTCAGGTTTTACTTCCTTGATATTCTTTTTAGCGCCCAGTACCTCGCTGCAGCTCTTGTTGAACGGGTCATCATTCAAGTCGCCTACAATGAGCACTTTTGCTTCCGGATTCTGTGCATGGATAGAATCGCCAATGTGTTTCACGATACTGGCAGCAAATTCTCTCAGCGGAGAAGAAGCAGAACCGCCGTAACGTGAAGGCCAGTGGTTCACAATCAGGTGGAACGGTTCTCCAGCCAGTATACCACTTACAAGCAGAATATCACGTGTCTTATAATTGGGCATATCCGGCTTGTTGAAAGGATAAGTTCTTGCGTCAATCAGCTTGAACAATTTGGGGTTGTACAAGGCCGCTACGTCAATACCTCTGTGGTCGGGTGATTCGAAATGTACGATTTCATATCCCATTCCGCTGATTGGAGCTGTTTTTGTCAGGTCTTCCAATACTTTTCGGTTTTCCACTTCCGAGATACCAATGATAGCTGGACCTGCTGGGCAATAATCTCTTCCCAGTTGAGAGATTACCTTGGCAATATTCTGTAACTTTTGCTCATACTTGGTCTGAGTCCATTCATACTGTCCTTCCGGAGTGAAATCATCGTCGCCCTTGTTATTAGGGTCATCCACCGTATCCCAAAGGTTTTCTAAGTTATAGAATGCGGCTGCATAGACACCCAGTCTGTCTTGTGCAAACAGACTGGTTGTATATATACAAGTAATGAACAAAGTGAAAATAAGCAATCGTTTATTCATGACTTTCATTGTTTAGTATGTGCATTAGTTGTTGGGCGTGGGTTCGATGGTTGTACCTCCGTCACCGCCGGTGCTGCTACCTGTGGTTGCGGTTACTTTGACATTCTTAATCTCCCAAGTACCGGCTGCGTCGGTTGTACTTACATATTTAAAGGCAAACTTAATTGTTTTACCTGCATAAGCAGCAAGATCAATAGTTGGAGTTACAAATGTATAATCATTGTTTGTACCATATTTGTCGATAGTTAATTGTTTCCAATTATCAGCGTTTGTTTCGGTTATCCAAAGAGTTAGTTCACTTGAAGGGGTTCCTGCAAATTTGTGAGTATGATCGAATGTCAAAGTGGCTGTTGTTGCTTGACTCAAATCTACCGCAGGAGAAACCAACCATGATTCGGATGCTTTTGCTCCATTGATAAAGGCACTTGCTTTCATGTAGCCTTGATTGTTGTATGTTTCAAACTTCCATACATGATCACTACCTTCAGGAAGAGCTTTATCTTCAATAGTGAAGCTTCCTTGGCTGCTTGCAAAAGTTTCTTCAAGAATTGTTTTGGTTTCACCACTTGGAGTTTCTCCACCTTCATCTCCACCTTCTTCAGTGCTTCCGGTAAAGTCGCTTATGTCATCAGCTGTGCGTAAAGTAAGCTGCCAGGTACCTCTGAACCGTCCTAAGATACCTGTTACATTACCTTTCCCTTCCGGAAGCTTGTTACCTGCAAAGCTGGCATAATTGCTGGTACGGATCATTAAAGTATTTCCATGGCTGTCGGTGATGTTTTCCTCCCCATAACCATCTTCAGGGGCAAAGATACCATTTCCACCATTTTGGAAAGTAACCCCGGTAAATTGTACTAATTTGAATTTATAGTTATCGGGAGCAGCATTGACTGTACTGATATCATCAATTACAACAGGTTTGGCATTTTCAGGATTAGCCCATCCGTCTTTGCTTACATGCTTTTCAAAATCTTCCCACGGTGTACGATACAAATATCCTTCAGGATGTCCTAGCTGTTGTTCGTCACCGTATACAGAAATACTTAGTCCGTTCAGGTCTACATATACTGTCTGACCTACAGGATAATAGTTGTACACACTACTTTGGTCTACTTCCATTTCAATGGCACCCGTTTCATCCTGCAAGTAGATTTTCTTGAAGATATTTCCTGACTCATCGTTACCTGTGATAACGGCTTTCAACACCTGATCCTGTGTGATGATGACGGGAACATCCTGGGTAGCGGCTGCAGTTTGGGCACGTAATTCTGAAATTGTAATGTTGGCTGCCGGACCTGTGTATTCAGGTTCTGTCAAGAGAGGAGCATCATAGTCTCGTTCACAAGCGAAGAGGGCGAGTGAGGCAATGAGTGGCAGACTGATATTTCTTAAAAGTTTCATATATTCTAAGTTTTATGTAGGTTAATGATTAAAAACGGTAGCTCACATTCAGGAAGCAGTTAATTCCCTGCATGTAATAGTATTTTCCTCCAAAACGTTCCGGATGTTCAAGGTCGAATCGTCCTTGTTCATATCCTCCGGTGCAGATATCTTTCTTGTTCAATACATTGTTTAGAGAAAGATTGAAGTTGATAGATTGTCTTCCTGGCAGATAGAAAATCTTTCCGACTGACAGGTCTAATGTATAAGCAGCCGGGAAACGTTCTTGTGTAGTCAGTTGCTTGAAGGCATCGTAGTACTGGTTATAGGGGGTTACTTCTGTATAACTTGAAGCCAGACGACGGAGAGGAGCAGCTTCAATGTAATTACGTGCAAATCCATTCAAGTTGGCTCCTAAGAACCAGTATTTAATGAAGTAACGGATTCCAAATGTACCGGCAATCTGTGGTACTCCACCCACATAGACATCTTTCATGTATACCTGTTCTCTTTCTACAATCTTTCCGTTTTCAGAGTTTTTGATACCATCCGGGTTGTTGCTGTAATAATATTCACCTACGGTTCCTGCCAGGTCAAAGCTCCAGTGATCATCCAGTTTGTAGGTTGCTCCCAGTTCGATACCTCTGTGAATACGGTTTACTCCATACAGTACGTGGTTGATGAATGTACCTTCAATGCCGTCATAGTAACTGCTACGCTCCATCTGGTCATAGAAGTTAGTTTGGAACACTCCGATACGTCCGGCCAGGCGTGGAGTTGAGAAAATGTAATTGATGTCGGCAGAAAGAATGCGTCCGCTCTTTATATCATCAATGGTACGGTCAGTGATACGCGGTGAAACGTATGCTTCGTTGGGCAGCGGAGCTTCACTTCCGTAGCTGATGTTGGCATTAATCATGTGGCGTCCGTTGAACTTGTAAGTCAATCCTCCCTTCACCATCAAGTCTGTAAACTGGTGGCGCATACCTTTACCGAAAGAACTGTCAGGATAACGTCCGTTGCGCATCTTACCATCACGCTGGAAGCTGGTATAGGTCAGTTTCATACCGTAATAATAATCCCAGTAGCGTGAGTGATACTGATTGACAACCCAGGCATTCAGTGAGTAAATGTTCAGATTATAGTTATAACCGAAGATGCCGTCCTCGTATACTTTTCTTTGCGGGCGGTTCAAGTCATTCTGAATTTTATCCGGATCACCGGAGAAATCTTGTTCTGCAAATTTGTCAATATCCAGCACATATTCTGCTCCCAGCAGGTCGGCTACAGTTTTGAACTGGCGTGATTGAGTGTAGCGTGCACCCACTCCTGCAGTGATATCGAAATGGCGGCTCATGCGTGCATTCAAGGTCGAGTTGAATGACGTTTCCAGCAGGTCACTGCGGCGTTCTTCCAGCATATAAACTGCAGCTCCATTGCCGTTGCGTATGTTGTTGGCATTCGCCAGATAGAGATCATCCCAGTTGATTTGTGTAAAGCTTGTCTGGTTACTGCTCCACAATTCTTTGTATCTTGCTTGAGTTGATTCATTTTCAAAGTAGGAAGGCAGATAGCGGTAATAGTCCGGACGAGGGTCTGGGGCATTGTACCAGTTGAGTGCCGTATTTCCGTAGCGGGCATAATGTGCTCCTACACCTGTCGTCAGCGTCATGTTGTCGTTGATTTTCCAGATGTGTGAAATGATAGCTGTCGGGTCGAATGCCGTAACTACCTTTGCATTTCTTTTTTTTCCGTCCTGATATCCCCAGTTCGGGTTGTAAAGGTAGTTTCCTGTCAGTTCATACACTTCACGGTAAGAGCTACCTTGCTGTCCGCGTTGTACCGGTGATACGAAAGCTACCATTGACAGGCTATGTTCTCCTCCTTTCCATTGTTTTTCAGCCGAGAAGGCAAAAGATACGTTTTTGTAGAAAGTCCCGTCGATGTTACCTTCATTCGAATAGCGTCCACCAATAGAAGTCGTGAATGCCCATCCATTGTCCTTCAGTCCGGTAGAATAGGTAAACATGCCACGGAGATAATAGTTTCGGTTGGTATAGCTTAAGGTTAACTTTCCTCCAGGAGTATAGTTGCTGGCACGCATGTTGATGTTTTCCGTACCTCCTAACTCACCAAAAGTAAAAGATGAAGGAGCTGTGAAATTGGTGACATCACCGTTACGTGTCATGTCGTTCAGTGCACCTACTGCCGCATAGTTGAATACACCTCTGTTCTGGTCGTTGAATTCTACGCCATTGATGTATTTTACTTCCTGTGTGCTATTGTATCCACGCGGAGAGAAGCGTGCAGGTGAAAGCTGATAGGCAGCTTTGTTCAGGAAAATATCATTTGATAGAATCACGGTAGAGCTGACATCCTGCCCAGAGGTTTCCACGTCATCATCCACCATACCGGCATCAATGATACCAATCATGGACACGTCTTCGTTTGCGTTAAGTTCAGTTACTCGGATAGGTTTTAGTTCAGTTACGCCTAAGTTTTCTACTTCAATGGAGACACTCTTGGGCGTAATCATTACGGAGTTAAGCTGAATGACGTAAGTTCCCGGCTGAATATTTCGGATGGTGAAATTTCCGTCCGCGTCGGTTGTGACTTGGCGGTTCAGTTCTGTCACCGTCACAATTACACCTGGAATAGGGTCATTGCTTACTGCTCCGATCACACTTCCTTTCACGCTTACATTTCCTTGTGCAAAAACAAGGCAAGGAAGGAAGAATGCCATGAAGAACAGTAATTTGTGTTTCATAAAAAATAATTGTTAGTTTAGTGTTATTTTATAAGGGGTTGAAAGAGAACATGAAAAAGTTTTATAGAGCTTTTTCATGTTCTCTTGTGAGGGGAATGGATCAAATTGTTATTGGATTTCAACTAATTCCATGTCGTCATAATAAATGTATCCACCAGCTTCATTGCTATCCATATTGCGGTAAGTTCTTACTTCATAACGCATTTTTACAGTGCCAGCAGGAGCTGTGAACTCTATTGTAACTTGTTGCCATTCTGCATTGTCTGCAGAGTAGTCGCTTTGCTGAATTTGTTTGTTGATATCATTAATTGTTTTTCCGTCACTACCTACCATGGCAAACCAATAGCGGCTACTTGCTTTTGTATCATTATCCAAGAACCAGTAAGAGATTCTATACTTCTTGCCGGCTGTGATAGCTACTTCTTGTTGAATCTTATTTGTACCACTGGCCGAAGTTTGTCTCAGTGAATTATTTCCACCATGTTTGATACTGGTCTCTTTTACAATTTCTCCTGTATTATATGTAGCATTGTCCCATGCAGTTGGCAATTTGCTGGTCCAGTCTTCGAATCCAGGGTTAGTTAATAAATTAGTTCCTTCTCCTGGTTCAGGATCGACTGTCCCTCCTCCTTCTCCGTTGGCAACTACTTTCACGTTTTTGATTTCCCAAGTACCCGCTGCATCGGTTGTACTTACATATTTGAATGCAAATTTGATTGTTTTTCCAGCATAAGCAGACAAATCGACAGATGAAGTTACAAATGTATAGTCATTGTTTGTTCCGTATTTGTCAATGCTCAACTGCTGCCAATTCTCAGCGCTTGTTTCAGTAACCCAAAGACTTATAAAGTTCTCAACAGGAGTTCCTATAAATTTGTGAGTATGGTCGAATGTCAGAGTTGCAGTGGTTGCCTGGCTCAAATCTATGGCAGGAGAAACTAACCATGATTCAGATGCTTTTGCGCCTCCGATATAAGCGCTGGCTTTCATATAATTGTCATCATTGAAAGTGTCATGTTTCCACACGTAAGTTCCACCTTCTGGAAGTTGCTTGTCTTCAATGGTGAAGTTGCCTTGGCCAGTAGCAAATGATTCATCTAATGCTACAGTTTCTCCACCCGGTTGAGTTCCGCCGTCAAAGTCTACGTTGATGTCTCCACCTGGTTTTTCAACCCAGTCATTGATTGTTGCGTTACCTACGCTAACCACTGGCTTGCCATTGTTAATAGAAAGATTGGCATTGAAACTTACGTTCGTTCCTTTTTCGAAAATGCTTACATCACTAATCGTATGGGTAAATGATTGTCCGTTAAGATTAAAGGTCAGATTGATTGATGTTTGGTCTGTACTTGCAGCAGTTGGAAGTATGATAGCTGTAGCCGTAGCTGTAGTTCCTTGCGCATCTACATACATTGCTACATCCTTATTATTGGTACCTGTTGTGCCAGCTAAGGTCCCGTCTGCCAAGTTAAATTCACCTTCTGTTGTGATACCTTTCATATTAACGTTCAGCCCGTTAAGGGTTTCAATTGTTTCATCTTTGGTAACATTCAGAGTCAGTTTGGCCAACTGATGTGTAAAGCCCAGGCTGATGTTTGTGGCAGTAGCAGCTTCCACTCCTTTAGTTCCATTTGAATAAATCAAATCGATAGCAGCCGGATTGCTTTGATCCGATACGTTGATTGCAATCTTATTGCCACTTACATTCGTAGTATAAGGATAATATGCAATGAAATCCACGCTTCCGCTTTCCGGAAGATAGATGCCGTTGCCTGAGGCGGCAGTCAGGGTTCCATTGGTTTGTGCAATATACTTTTTGTTTTGTGCAGTAGCAGCCTCAATTCCACTTCCTGCATTCATCATGTAGATACCTACTTCATCGTTTGCATTCCAGACATTATCTGAAATTCTAGACTGAATAGTTGTGGTGAAAACGATGCCTTCGCTTCCGTACCAGTCACTGTGGTCGTCGTTGTTTGTACAGCTCATTAGAGCTAGGGTTGACAATGCCCCTGTGTACAATAGATTCGAGATTTTCATATTAATTTATTTTTTGTGAACATGATTATTTTATTTCCAGCTTGTTTTTTGGCTTTTAATGCTTTCAGTGATTTCTGGCTTGTCAGGAAAGAATGTGAATCCCGTTATTTCTTCCAGTTCCTTAACGGATAGTATTCCTACATTATAATCTCTGTGGCTGTAGGATATGTTATCCAGTTTGTAGGCTACTGTCTGGAACTGTTCGTTTATTTTTCGTGCCAATGCCTTAAAGTAGTATTTGGGAACAGCCATGTTTTTCCCGTCATTATCTTGTACATATTTGATTGTTTGGTCTGTCTGGGTAGTGGGCATGGCTCCGGTTACTACATATAATGTATCTGTGGCGCTACTCCATCCTCTTACAGCACTTTCTAGGTCAGCCCAAATAGCTTGATTCATTTTTTGTCCTATTTGAGGAGTCATATTGGTGTAATAAAAGGTTTGGCTGTTGATCGAGTTTGAACGTGTCCGGTCGCCGCTGGGAATTTGATGTCCCCGGTCATATCCGGAGATGCCTTTCAATAAATTGGGTTGTAGGTTTTCTGCTAATTTATCATCATATCCCCATGCATCGGTACGTCCGCTGTCTCCCAAATACCATGAACATAATGGATATGCCACCCAATAAGCCATTTTCAAATCCGTATCATACAGCATGCTGTAATTACGAATTTCGACACCGTTGAGTGTACTGTTCTGATAAGTTTCTCCAGTGTAGTGAATAATGTATTTGATATTAGGTTTAGCTAATTGAGATTCAGTAATTAATGGAGTTTCTGCCCATTTTGTGTATTGGGCTTGCGGATCAGTTGTAATTTCTCCTCCTTGGTAATTTATATTTACATTGTATGTATATTTGTTACCTTGTTCAATACTTCCAGAAAGCTTGGTATCAATTTCTTGACTCTGTCCGTTGAACTCCAGTTTGATTTTTACGCTTTCACTCAGATTTTGTGGCAGCAAGATAGCTTCCGCTTGGGTAGCTTCTTCATTTATGTATAAGGAGAAAGCGCTTGCTTCACCAGAAGGAGTGATTGAACCATTGGACAGGTTGGCTGTTCCTTTTACTTTAAGTCCGCTGATAGAAGCCTTGATCCCTTTCAGTGAACTTCCAGAAGTAGATTTCAGGTTTAATACCAATTTGGCCAGCAGGTGCTTGAACTGCAGATTACCTTGTGGAGAAGTCTGGTCACGTCCTGTCAGGTTTACAGCTGTCATCAGGTCAATAGCATTTTGTTTAGTCTGATCACTGAGGTTGATAGTATAATTAGTGTGATCATTTGTATTTTCATTATACGGGTAATATGCAATGAAATCAACAGTGCTATTATTTTCAGGATAATACATGGGCTGGTTTTGACTGATAAAATAGCCGTCTCCTTTTGATGTCACATAGGGTACGTTTGTTTCCAGTATATTTTTATTTTCACTGGCAAGCATGAAAACTCCGATGACGTCGTTTGTCTCCCAGGAGGTATCGTATGCACGCGAATTATTAGTGTCATCTATGAGTGACATGAATGTTATACCATTTTTGTTCACTTCATTTTGGATGCCATTTGTTTCGTCATTCTGACAGGACTGTAGAATGCTCAGGGAAAGCATAATCCCTAATAGTGATTTCATTTTCATATTAAGAATAGTTTATTTTATGTTTTTTAATCATTCGGAATTATGTTTTGCTGATATTTTATTTATTGTTAGTGTGTTGTGATAATCTTTATTTTTGAAATTTGGCATTAATTTAAAAGTTTTTTTTGTGATAAGAAAATATTTGAGAAACTTTTTTCAAAAAGCTTTTATAAGTTTAGGTTAATAACGCGTGTTCTTCATTGAGGTGACATTGTAATTAATTTTTATATGAATTACTTGTAAGAAGATAAAATAAGAGGCATTTGTAAACTACAAATGTCTCTTATTAAAATAGGTTGATTCTAATAATTAGAATCGTTATTAAAATCTTTATTTGCTAATCCATACAAGATCTACAATTGCTGCTATTCCGGCACCAGTGGTGGTTCCTCCGTTTTCTAATAAATTACTGAATAGACCATAATAGAAACCGTCTATGTGTTGTCCGCTCCAACTACCATTATCTTTAAAAGTCAGGACAGCTTTGTCGTTTTCTAACCTAAATTCTGCTTCATAACTGGAGTTTGAGTTCCAGCCCAATCGTCCGACTTTGTCATAAGAACATAAATAGACATAGGGCTGATTACCTTCATATTTCCCTAAATATTGCCCGAAAGGAATAGATAATTTTCCGTTGTTATAAATGATATTATAAGGTGCGTCAAATGCACTTCCTTCCGGAGTTACGCGGTATACATTCTCTTTCTCAGTAGTTTCAATCGTACAGGTACCATAATTAGTTGTACCACCATTGATGAAGCAGTCATACAAACCTGTTATATTAACTTGTTTAAAAGTAATTGCAATTTGATGCTCTCCTGCTTTTATCAATATGGTATTTTCTCGTAAACCTCTTGTTAGTGGAGTTGCTTTAATTGTAACTACATCTTCTTCTTGTGTAATTGTAATCCATGATGTATCTACATTTTCAAAAATGACATTGTGGTTTGATTTTACATGGAATGTCATTTCACCTCCTTCTCCAGAGAAACTTACGTTCTGAAAATCATGATATAAAATATCACCAAGTTGAGAAATTGGCACAAATGTTTCTTGCGTTTCCGTTTTGAGATAAACGATAGCGGTACGGCTGTTGATACTTAGGTTCGGCTCTACTTCTAGCGTAATGATATTTCCTGCAAGACTGACTTTGCACCAATCTTCATTTGATGTTACTGTAGCAGGAGATGAGGAGGTGAATTGAATGGTTCCGGTCCCGCCAAAACAATCAAAATCGGCATGAGTCTCTATTACTTTTAATTCCTGAGGAATACTTTCTTCTTCAGAACATCCTGTAATGCATAGGAGAAATATACCAATGCAGAGAATATGTATTTTTTTCATAAGCCAACTATTTATTAAAGGTTATTCATTGAATTTTAGTCAATATGATATATTGAAAGCGCGTATCTCCTCCAAAGCCTTTGTATTCTCCAGACGCGCTCCATAGGATGAGCGCACGTGCGATATTAGTTCCCCATACGCCATTATCTACGAATTCATAGACGTTTGAAGTTCCTTCTTTTAGTTTACCTATTAAGCCTAATCCACCAGCCCAGCTTAACGTTCCATTACCAATTACTTCCCATACGGCTACATAGTAACCGTCTTTTTGGTAGGTAAGAATCTCAAGACAGTCTTGTTCTACATTGTAGCTGACTTGTAATGGGAAAGGAAGGCCTTGCAGTTCATATGATTTTTCGCTTCCGTTAAATGTTTTTGCGATTAATGTAACAGGTATGTTTCTTTCCGTTTGACCATAGAAATAGTTCATATTGTAGTTTCCTAAATATTTTAAATATTTGGGATAAATAGGATCTGGTATTTGTTCGAGCGTGTTTTCATTCCACATAAAACTGTTGTTTGTTTCAGACCATTCCAGACCCGATATCTCATTTCCTCCTATTTCTATAGGTTGGTAAAATTGTATACCCGATAAACCATACATATATGCTACATTAAAAATTTGTTCAGTCCCAACCTGAATGGTCATTCTGCGGTCGGAAGGTATGGTGATAGAAACTTCTTGTCCGTTAACCTCTCCTTTATACCCTAAAATGCCTTGTATGGAAGTTATGTTTGTACGTGTTTTGATAATTTCTGTCAAATAAGCGTCTCCGCTTGTTTCCATACGTTTCATCTTGATGATGTTTTTAGTCTTTTTTCCTTTTAGGGTAATCTCATTTTCTGTATGTGATTGAATAATAAATTCATAATCACCTTCATATCCTTTACCCAATCCGGCTCCCCCATTATTATCTGGGTCGGCAAAGTAATGCAAGTATTTATTATAAGTATCAAAGTTTAAGGTAGGTCCCATGTCAGATTTTAATGAATATAAGCTCGTAACAGCATCTGAAGGGTTAGCGGCAATTTCAGACTGTACGGTAACATCTTTGTCTGTAAATTTTAAAATCATGACATAACCTCCATACGATTGGTTAGCTGATGGATAATATTCCATTACCCATCCATTCTCGGAGCTAATTAACAGCTCCTTGCAGGCCTTAAGTTCTTCATTAACTCGTTGTTGTGCAGGTGTGTCGAATAAATCGTCTACTTCGTTATTACACGCTTGCAGAAACAACATAAAGAAACAAGCTATATAAGGTAATATTTTTTTCATACGAGTTTTATTTGTAAGTTTCACTATTATTCAGGTAACTCATTTAAATCCATGTGTTGAATCTCCTCACATCTTCGGTTGATAGCATCTCTTAGCTGATCCATATCTACCCCAAAACTTTCTTTCATGTAATTCTTCATGATCGTAATTTTTTGTTGGATAATTTCCCATCCTCCACTAACAGGATTTCCATCTACGTCGGTTTTCGTTCCAGCTTCTAGTGCGTCCCATTGTTCTTGCGACCATGTCAAATAGCATGCTGTTACTTCTGCAATATCTTCTGTAGGCTGGCTGCTACCATAGGCTGTTACGAAACCATAAGGAGCATACTGGGCAATATTAGTTCTATTATTCCACCCTGACGGAGAATAGTGCCCTTCGCTCAATTGATTGTATTCTACAGGGTAATTTTTTGTTTGATGCAAGATGTGAGAAAATTCATGGTGCATAGTCTGAAAATACATTTCATTCATAAATGGAATATTGTCAGGTTCTAGCCAGTTTCCTCCTACGAGTGTAACTTTTAGTCCTCCTTCTGCATATCCTAAAGTAACAGTTCCATTAGGATTCCATTGTCTGGAACCAATCAGGTGGATAACCTTAGGTGCATATTGGCGAGTAAAATTAATTCCTCCAACTTCGTCGTATGCTTCAAACCAAACGTGTTTGATGATACGTGCCATTTGGACTGCTAATTGATAGTCTATAGGAACCAGATTATTGCTTAGGCTTGATTCTATATCCTCCATTCGGTACTTAAAGTCGATGTTGTAGGCATATAAATAGTTTTTTTCAATCCACTTATCTAGTTCGTTAGGCTCACTTTGCAGACTTTCATCGAAAATACTGACATCACTCAGCTCTTCCTCAGAACAAGAAGTGATAATGTTTCCTGTCAGGAAAGCTAATAGTAAATATGCAATTATATTTGTTTTCATGGTCTTGTTTTTATTAGTGTAATATTTATGATTTATCTAGGGTTAGGAGTCATGTCTCCTGGAGCGGCTAGTACATCAATCGGTAGTTGAATTGCCTTACGTGGATCGTCGGCAGTCAGAATGATTGGGTCACTTCCATATATGTTATGTGTGATTGATAAGCCATATCGTTTAATATCCATCCATCGTCCTCCTTCATGGATGCTTTCAACCCGGCGTGCATGCAAGACAGCATGAAGCATATTCGTTTGTTTCTCATCGTAGGTAACTCCTGTATTAAGCGGTTTTGCATTGGTCTCGGGTGAACTGTTCTTATAAAAGTCAGCAATCTCATCAGAGGTATGAGAAGTTATTCCTTTTTTGACATACCAATATGATAAATCAGTAGCTGCTTTATCATATTCTTTTTTCAGAATATATGCTTCGGCTCTACATAAAAGTGCTTCGTCGGTTGTAAAGGCTGGTACTACGATATGTGGATATCCTGTCTGAGCTATTTGGTTTGTGATTTCGAATAGTTCGGCCATCTTGGGAACGATGTAGCTGACATAGTTAGATTGGAAAACTGTGTTGTATACTTCCAACTGTGTGCCTCCGGGAAATTCTGACCATACTAACTGGGAGCGCATGATATTCTGTGTAATAGCATAACGTTGATTAAAAGCTCTTCCATAGCGTGATATTGTAGGAAGTAATAGCAGATTTGCCGGCTCGTCTTTATTTATATATCCATAAGTCCATTCTTCCATTGTTGTAAATTTATCGTATTGGCTTAAATCTCTTAATACAGAGATTGGATTATTGCCCACAGCTTCTGTTGCATAAGCTATGACTTTGTCATAATCTTTTCCGTAGAAAAGATTGAAGCGTGCAGCAAAAGCATAAGCTGCTTTCGTGTTAAAATGATACAATGGTACATCAAAGCTTGCATTTTTTATTAGAGGAAGAGCTTTTTCAATATCTGCATCAATCATTTCGTACACTTGTTGCATTGTTCCTCTTTCATATACTACACCTACTGTTTTTTCTGGAGCTGTGATATACGGTATGCCGAGAGTAGACTCTGCGGTTTGAGGGTTATAAGCCATGCAGAATATGTTGGATAACAGGAAGTGGCCATAAGCTCTGCATAATAAAGCCTCTCCTTTGTAGACTTGTAGTTCTTCGGTATCTCCTAGCTCCTCGATAGCTTCAAGTGCTTGATTGGCTGCAGCAATGGCGCTATAACATGCATTCCAAAGTCCGTTAGGAGAGTCCTGGTCAGACTCTACAGCATCTTGCCAATGGTATGATTCTATGACTAAATTACTGGGGCTGCTATAAGTATCACCATTATCATCATAATTGTCGGACATAAATTCGAACATAAGCATAGGATATTGTGCTGGATAAGCAGAGATGAGAATATCACGGACCTTGTCTGCATTGTCAAGCTCTGTTCTTTGGTCTGGCATTGTGTCCAGAAAATCATCACATGATGAGATTCCGAAGGTGGTTGCTAACAGAACTGTATTGAATAGTAAATGTCTTATTTTCATAACTCTATAGGTATTTAAGGTTAAAATCCTGCTCTTAATGTAAATGTGAATTGTTTAGGTACAGGAGCTGCTACTCCACCGGAGTTAAAGAATTCCGGGTCTTGTCCGTTAAGTTTGTCATCGGAGTAAATTAAAAATAGATTTGTAGCCTGTACTTTCAGTGATAACGTTTTCAGAATATTCTGACTACCCAATAATGCTTTAGGGAAATCGTAGGTTAGTGAGATTTCTTTCATACGAATAAATCCTCCGTCTGCAATTCGTGCATCAGAATAGTTATAAGCATTATATGCATAATTCAGGTTACTGTATTTCTGGTTATCGCGTGCACTAGGGATAACAGGAATGTTGGTAATCTTTTCTTCGCCAGGCAGCATCCAACGGTTCTTGAAATCCTTAGGAGTTGCGTCCAGGTCATTGTATGTACTAGAGAATTGAGGGTCTAGTCTTACTTTATTTCCTGCAGAGTAAGTGATAAATACATTTAGTTTGAACCCCTTGTATTTGAATACGTTTCCAAAACTACCAGTTATTGTCGGGTCGCGCGGCCCTTCATACTTCAAGAAGTCTACATCTTGAATTTGCTGGAAATTGATAGATCCATAATTTGTTTTGTCAATAAGTTCTCCGTTCCACCAGAAGGTCGGGAAACCATCTTCGTCAAGGCCGGCAAATGGAATGGAGAATAAGCTTCCCCAGTCATATCCCTCTCGCTGACCGTATCCGGTTACCAAGTCAAATAAATAAGTCTGTGATTTAAGATCTGTAATCTTGGTTTTGCTATAGCCAAAGATAAAGTCTGTTGTCCATTGGAAATCTTTGGTTACAATGTTTTGAGTAGATAGACTAACTTCATATCCATGTGATTTCATAGATGCAAGGTTGGCATTTCTTCTTGTTTCTCCACCAACTCCTTGGGTTAGTACGGCTCCTATCAGATCATAGTTGTTGCGTTTGTACCACGCTAATTCCATGTTTATCCGGTTGTTCAGGAAACCCATATCAACTCCTACATTGATTTCATGCTTTTTCTCATATGTCAAATCGCCATTTTCCAGTTCTACAATGTGTAATCCGGACTCACCGACAGAAGCGCTGGGACGCCATGGAGTATAACTGTTGATATTTACAAAAGAATTTGTAACGTCGGCAGGACCAGCATCAGCTGTCAAGCTATAAGATGATTTCAGGGTAAAGTGGGAAAGTGCAGGTTGAAGCTTCTCGAAGAATTTTTCCTCATGCATATTCCATGCTACACCTATATTCCATGTGGGTAACCAGCGTGCAGAGCGGGCTTTTCCTAATCGGTTAGAGCCTTCGTAACGAAATGTTCCTGTTAGGCTGTAGCGTCCTTGGTAAGAGTAAGTTCCTGTTGCAAAGTAGGCCAATGTTCTTCTTTTGGTATTAGTTAAAGAATAGTAATCAGAGTTATCTTCTCGCATCTTTTTGAATGCGTTGTAATCAAAGTAAGGAATTTCACCGTTGTCATATTGCATACCCCATCCTTGGAAAGCATTATTGGAGCGGTCTTGGGCGTTAGCCTCCATACCTGCATATAGATTTATGATGTTGTCGTTACCAAATACCTTGTTCCATGAAGCCGATAGACGGAAGTCGTAGCTAAACATGCGATAATCGGTTTTGTTGTAGAATCCGCCTTTAGGAAGGATAGAAAATGGCAGAGAGTTAATAATGTCAGGGTCTGTATATAACCACGGGTTATTGTCTCTCATGGTTGCATCGTCCATTGCGCGATAGGCCATGGCTTGATTAGAATGTTCTGTAATTTTATGTTCTTGTGAAGAGGATGAATATTTCACTGCTCCCAACGCACTAATTTCTAATCCCATGATAGGCTTCCACTTTAATTCTCCCTGGAACTTTAAGTCTACGACGTTTAGGGTGATATTATTGGTGTTTAATTCGTTGAATATATTAAAATCGGCATAGTTACGTGTATAATATTCATTGGGGTCTAAGGTTCTTGAAGTGTTCAAGGCATAAGAATAAGGGTTGATATCAAATCCTCTGGACACTTCTCCTGTGACAGCGTCCCTTGATTGGCCAATGGTTCCCGGTGCTTTCTGTTTTCGATAAGATCCATTGGCTATAACTGTTATTGACAAATCCTTATGAATATTATATGTTGTATTTAAGTTTGCTGTATAGCGTTGTACATTTGTGCCTTTCATCCATCCTGGATCCGTCATTGCGCTTAAAGAAACATAAGACGTAGATTTGTCTGATCCACTAGACATGCTGATAGAGTGATTCATCATCAGGGCATTGCTGAATAGTAAATCGAACCAGTCTGTATTTCTGTATTCCGCTTGGCGCAGATATGCATTGCGATTTAGCGTGTTGTTTAATAATGCAAATTGTCCTGTTTCAGGGTCATAGGTATTTATAAGATGATACATCTTTCCATATACTCCACTGTTGGCTGCTCGGTATGTACTTGCCAGATTGAGCCATCCTTTGTCTTGTAATTCTTTGTAGATTCCCATCTGATCCTGTGAATTCATGATGTTGAATGTCCGGTAAGAGGGCTTTAAGCGTGTAGTAAATTCTCCTGTATAGTTGAAACGGCTTGTTCCGGCTTTTCCTTTTTTAGTGTTGACTACAATCACACCTGCCATAGCTCTGGCACCATAAATAGATGTGGCAGATCCGTCTTTTAGAATTTGGAAACTTTCAATATCATCTGAGTTGAGGCCGGCAATTGCTGAACTGATAAGCGTTGTTGCATCTCCTGAAGACAGGTCATTGGCTCCAATTTCTACTACATCATCCATAATAACTCCATCTACAACCCATAATGGTTTGGAGTTTCCATAGATAGAAGTGGCACCACGTACACGGATTTTAGGGGCTGTACCGAAGGTTCCTGATACATTCTGTACGGATACACCTGCAGAACGTCCTTCCAAGCCACGGCTGATGTCGGCCATACCATCTAGTTTTACATCTGATGCTGTCAAGCGGTCGGCTGCTCCTGTAAATAAGCGTTTGTCAACTTTGGTCATACCGGTAACAACCACTTCTTCTAGTACCTCTGAATCAGATTCCAGAACTACCTTCATGACTCCTTTTCTGTTGATTGGCAGTGTTTGAGTTTTGTAGCCGATAAAAGAAATTTGTAAGCTACGGGCAGAAGATGGTACGTTGTTCAGAGTGAATTTTCCGTCCAAGTCCGTAATTCCACCAATAGTTGTTCCTACTACTAATACAGAAGCACCTACAACAGGTTCATTTTCTTCTGCAGTAACCACGAGTCCCGTCACTTGGGATGTCTGAGCTAGTATATTACTTATGGCAATACATAAGTAAATACCCAATAACAGAATTGTTTTTTTCATAAGTACTTGATAAAATTAACTACATTTACAAATATAATAATGTGAAATTTAATATCAAATTATTTTTATGAAAAAGCAAAATAAATATTGCAATATCAGATTTTTTATAAAAATGGTGTATATATAACACTATGCTATTATTTGTTTATAAAATGTTTTATTATATTTATATTGAAGGGCGGGAGTACGATTATAGATATTAATTAAGTAAGTGATCAAAAATATTTTTATATTCAACACAAAATATTAATATTGTAT
>ERZ791899.980-NODE-980-length-27829-cov-8.644236_pt1 | contig 27829 bp, 33 predicted proteins | sample MGYA00510151_ERZ791899 | MGnify/ENA primary metagenome ERZ791899 (study PRJEB30046, sample SAMN00792118) | human gut metagenome | study: EMG produced TPA metagenomics assembly of the A metagenome-wide association study of gut microbiota in type 2...
AAAAGTAAAAAAGGTGTTAATACATTTAAGTACCAACACCAAAAATTATACACCCTTTTTTTATGATTATTATTTAATGTATCTACTCAACTGTGTAAAGTCTACAAAAGATTATCTAGTTCAAAGTTCAATTTTTATAATATTTATAGGTAATAGTTGAGTAGTTAGTATTTAATAAAAAATAAAAGGATCAACTTCTATAAAATACAGAAATCAATCCTCATTAAATTATAAAAAATTCTATATAGAAGCTCCCATCTTATAAGCAGTATCTATAAGTGGTGTTTCAGAAACTTCTCCTGCTTCCATAACATTTGTTGCATAGATAATTCCCCCAAATTTATAAAATTAAAATAACTAGAAAATAAATTTTCTAACTATATCATATACTTAATTTTTTTACACTTTTTCCCTCAATAAATTCAAAATCAACAAGCTTTTCTTCAAAATACCCATCTTGATTAATAAGTTTTATTATCATATTTGTTGCTAAATCTCCAATTTTTTGATAATTAAATCGAATAGTAGTAAGTGAAGGTGTTAATAGTTCAGATATTTTATATCCCCCAAAACCACAAACTGAAATATCTTCAGGTATTGAAAGGTTAGCTTTCTTAATTGCATTTATTGCTCCAAAAGCTATATTGTCAGTTGCACAAATTACACAAGTAGGTCTATTTTTTATTAGATATTTTTCTAAAACCTCTTCTGATTTTTCCATTGAAAAATCTGTTTCCAAACACTCTATTTTTTTACAATCATAGTTTTTTAACCCTTCTATAACTCCATTTTTTCTTATAACCCCAACAGCTTTATCCTCTTCTGAAACTCCTAAATATACCACAGACTGATGTCCTAACTTTCCTACATATTCCCCTATTTTTTTCCCTGCTAAAAAATCATCATTAGTTATATAAGTTACTCCTTGATACTGTTGTCCAATAACAAGAAGAGGTATTGTTGTTTTATTGAAAAACTCTCTATGTTTTTCAGTAATTATTGTTGAGAAAAATATAATTCCCTCTACTCTAAGTCTCATTAAATTTTCAAAACTTTCAAGTTCTAAATTAATATTATGATCTGTATTCATAATCAATGGTACATATCCATTTTTTCTTAAATTGCTATCAAGTTGCATTAAAATATGAGAAGTTATAAAAGAATCAAGACAAGGAACAACAATTCCTATAAAACTATTATTTTTTGCTTTTATCCCTCTGGCAAAAACATTAGGTTTGTAGTTATATTCTTGAATAATTTTATCTATTTTTTCTGCATTTTCACTACTGACATATCCACCATTTAAAAATCTTGATACTGTACTTTTACCAACATTAGCTAATTTTGCAATTTCTAGTATTGTTAATTTATTTTTCATCTCTCTATTATAGTAAAACTCCTTTTTTATAATATTCTTTTTTTCCTATTATACAACATAAAAAATTTTTTAACTAATTTTATTTTGCAAAAAGAACTTGATTTTTTATATTAAATATTGTATATTGAACATATGGGAACGGTTCCACTTGTAGATAAAAAAAAAGTATATATTTTATACAAAAATTTTGAAAAAAGGAGGGTGTATAGTTTTACTATACTAATGAGAATATGGATTATAACTTAGTAGCTGAATTGATTTTAAAAAATGTTGGAGGAAAATCAAATATAAAGGTAATGGAGCATTGTGCAACAAGGCTTAGAATTGTAGTTAATGATGATTCAAAGGTAAATAGTGAAGAGATAAAAAACATTAAAGGAATAGGTGGGTATTTCTTTCAATCAGGTCAACATCAAATAATTATTGGAACTGGAAAAGTAAATAAAGTTTTTGATATTTTAAATAAAGATGGGGAAATAAAAACTTCTGGAATAAAAGAGGAGGCTTATTCAAATCTAAATATCTATCAGAAAGCATTGAGATCTCTAGCTGATGTATTTATTCCTTTAATTCCTGTTTTAGTAGCAACAGGTTTATTTATGGGAATTAGAGGTTTTATTTTACAATTAGGAGTTGAGTTATCTCCTGAAGTTTTAATATTAAGCCAAGTTGTTACAGATACAGTATTTATATTTTTACCTGCTCTTGTTGTTTGGTCTACTTTTAAAAGATTTGGAGGAACTCCAGTTATAGGAATGGTACTTGGACTTATGTTGATAGCTCCTATGATTCCTAATGCTTGGGATGTAGCTTCTGGAAATGTGGCTCCTTTACAATTAGGAATATTTGAAATACAAGGGTTTCAGGGAACAATTATTCCAGCTTTAATTGTGGGAATATTTGGAGCCTATGTTGAAAAGTGGATAAAATCTTGGATGCCTTCTGTTGTAGATCTAATTTTCACTCCTTTTTTAACAATAATTATAGGGATGATAGCAGGATTTTTAATTTTAGGTCCTATATTTTCAACAATTGAACACCTTATTATGAATAGTATAAAATACATATTAAATATGCCTTTTGGTCTTGGAGGAGCAATATATGGAGCTTGTCAACAAGTTTTAACTGTTACAGGACTTCATCACTCTTTAATGATAGTAGAAACAAGTTACCTTTCAACTGAAGGAATCAACCCTTTAAATGCTCTATTAACTGCTTCTATGGCTGGACAAGCTGGAGCTGCAATCGCCTTTGTTTTAAAAGAAAAAAATAAAGAAAAAAGAGCTCTACAATTTTCTTCAATAATTCCTTGTTTCTTTGGAATAACAGAACCTCTTTTATTTGGAATCACTCTTACTAATACAAGAGTTTTCCTATCTGGTATGATTGGAGGAGCTGTTGGTGGTGCTTTTGCAAAAATCTTTAACATTGCTCCTTCTGTAATGGGAGTAACTTTTATACCTGCAATTCCAGCTTATCTAGGGCATAACTTACTTATGTATCTAGGGATGATTATAATTTCAATGGGAACTGGAATCTTAATGACTGAAATTTTATTAAAAAGAAAGGGATAATATGTGGGAAAATAAATTTCATATAAGTCCTAAAAAAGGACTTTTAAATGATCCAAATGGTCTTATATTTTATAAAGAGGAATACCATGTTTTTTATCAATATAATCCAACATCTTGTGAACACAAAAATAAACATTGGGCACATTTAAAAAGCAAGAATCTTATAGATTGGGAAGAGCTTCCAATAGCTCTTTCTCCTACTGATTGGTTTGATAAAGATGGATGTTATTCTGGAAGTAGCATTGAAAAAGATGGAAAACTTTATTTAATATATACAGGAAATGTTAAAAACAATGGAGTTAGAGAAAGCTACCAATGTTTAGCTGTATCTGAAGATGGGATAAATTTTAAAAAACTTGGGCCTGTTATCTTTGACAAAGATATTCCTAAAAATTACACTAGACATTTTAGAGATCCTAAAATCTCTTTTGATGGTAAAAAATACTGGATAGTTCTTGGAGCTCAAAGATTAGATTTAACTGGAACAGTTATTAAATATAGTTCAATAGACCTTATTAATTGGAATTTTGAAGGAGAAATTTTAAAAGAAGATTTTGGATATATGTGTGAATGTCCAGATGAAATATCCTTTGACAAAGATAAAGCTCTGCTATTTTGTCCTCAAGGTTTAGAGGCAAAAGGAATATTATATAACAACCTTTTTCAATCTGGATATATAATAAATGGAGATGAAAAAAACTTTTGCGAACTAGATAGAGGATTTGAATTTTATGCACCTCAAACTTTTAAAGATAAAAATGGAAATAATACTCTATTTGGTTGGGTAGGGGTAGCTGAAGAATTAAAAGATTTTCCTAGTGTTGCTGAAGGATGGATTCATAATTTAACTATTCCTAGAAAACTTATTTTAAAGGATAATAAGATATTTCAACAACCACATGAAAACTTGAAGTTTTTAAGAAAAAAAAGTATAATTTTAAATAATTTCTTTGTGAAAGAAAAAGTTAATTTAAAAGATTGTAGTATCTCAGGAAAAACTTATGAATTGATTATTAATTTTGAAAATTTAAATAAAGATTTTTCTATAGAGATAAAAAGCAATAGAGATAATAGAACTCTTCTTGAATATGACTACTTAAATAAAACATTTACTTTAAATAGAGAAAACTCAGGAGAAAATCTTAAAGGTGTAAGAAAGTGTATATTGACTACTCTTTCTAAAATTCATATTTTTTCTGACAATTCTTGTGTTGAAATATTTTTAAATGATGGTGAAGAGGTATTTACAGCTAATATTTTTTCTGAAGGAGAAGAAATTATTTTAGACAGCCAAAATGCTAGTATTTCTAGTATAGAATTTTATGAAATTTAACTGGAGGAAAATATGAAGTATGGAGTAACAGCTCTTGGAGAAATTTTAATTGATTTTACAACTTATGGAACTTCTGAAAATGGAATGGCTTTATTTGAGCAAAATCCAGGAGGAGCACCAGCAAATGTTCTTGTAGCTCTTGAAAATCTTGGAGTTAACACAGCTTTTATAGGTAAAGTTGGAGATGATACACATGGGCATTTTTTAAGAGAAACTTTAGAAAAGTATAAAGTTAATACTGAAGGAGTTATATTAGATAAGAATTTCTTTACAACTTTAGCTTTTGTAAGTTTAAAAAATGGAGAAAGAGAGTTTGCTTTTGCTAGAAAGCCTGGAGCAGATACTCAACTTAAAGAGAGTGAAGTTAATTGTGAAATTATAAAAAATAGTAGTATATTTCATTTTGGTTCTCTGTCTTTAACAGATGAGCCTTCAAGAGGAGCAACTCTTTTTGCAATTTCAGAAGCTAAGAAAAATAATCTTCTTATCTCTTATGATCCAAATTATAGAGCTTTACTTTGGAATTCTAAAGAGGAAGCTATAGAAAAAATGCGCTCTGTTATAAAATATGTAGATATTATGAAAATCTCTGACGAGGAAACAGAACTTCTAACTGGGATAAAAGATCCTTCAAAAGCTGGAGAGTTTCTACTAAATCAAGGTGTTTTATGTGTGTTTATAACTTTAGGAGCTGAGGGGGCTCTAATGAAAACTAAAGACTTTGAGATACAATTAAAAGGAAAAGAGAGAAAAGTTATAGATACAACAGGAGCTGGAGACTCTTTCTGGGGAGCTATTTTATATAAAATTTTAAAATCAAATAAAAAAATATCTGAGTTTACAAAGGAAGATGGAGTCGAATTTTTAACTTTTGCAAACATTGTAGCTGGGCTTTGTGTAGAAAAAAGAGGGGCGATTCCAGCAATGCCTAAATTAGAAGAAGTATTAAAAGAGTTATAATTTAATAATAATTTTTAAATCTTTTTTCTATAAAGAAAGTGCTTATAACAAGATGATTAACTTGAATCAAAAATGTTATAAGCACTTTTTTAACTTATCTAGTAATTAAAAATTATTCTAATAAGGCTCAAAAATAAATACATCAAATATATCCTGTAACTTATACGGGCTTGGAAGTTTTACCTTTATCTTCTCCCAAAGAGTGCTAAACTCTTCTATCTCCATCTTTTTAATCTGATGAATTATATGTTTTTTATATGGAAGTTCAGCCCCAGTACTATCTAATCCTTGAAGTAATTGATTTTTTAACTTTTCAAAATTTTCCTCATCTACCTTACATAAGCTATAATAAGAAGCTAAAAAATCCTTCTCTAAACAATACTCATTAGTTATAAGCTTTCTAATTGCACTGGCTATAAAATTTAGACTTAATTGAGAAGTAAAATTTCCACTATTATTCCCCTCATCCTCTAAAAATGGCAAGAATACATCTTCAAAATGATGATCTTGAATAGATTTTGTCAATAGTAGAAGATTATTTAAGAAATTATATTTTCCTAAAGTTCTTTTATGAAAATCATTATCTACTAAATATGATGCCCCTATATGTTTAAACAAAGAATTTGTAAGATCTTTAGAGTGTCCAAAGTTAAAAACTTTATCCTCATAACTACTATTATCTTTTACCCTTTTAATAAATTTTGAAGCTTTTTCTAAAAGCTCTCCCATATTGTCTAACTGAAATATTGCATCAAAGAAATTTTTCTTTAATAATAGATCTCTTCTTCTAGCTAAAGGTAGTTTCATTAGACATTTTTCTAAATTAGTTGTCTTTAAAAGAGTTTTTATAAAGGTTTCATCAATATTGAAGTAGATAGAATCATATCTATTAGCTAAAATTGTAGTTTCATCCTTTATAGCTTTTATCTTTTTTAGCTCTTTTAATAAAAATTCTAAATATGGACGTTGAAACTCTTTAAATACTTTTCTTTCTTCCTTAGTTAAATCTGTATTTTGTACTAGAATTTTCTCTAAATTTATATATTCTAAAACATTTACTATACCATCTCTATTTATTCCAACAGAGTTCCAAAGGTAAGTTTTTGGAATGTACTTTAATTTTTTATCAGCCATTAAAACTACATATTGAGCAATTCCCCCACCTAAAGAGTGTCCAGTTAGAGATATTTTCTCAAGAGGAATTTTAAAATCTTTCACAAGTTTGGTGTAAACCTCTACACCTTCATGAAATTGTTCAGGTATTTTTCCTAAACCGATAGCTAAATCAGTTTCAATAAAATCTTTATAAGCATCTTCAAGAGGATATTTTTCACTTCCTCTAAAAGCTAAAACAAAGTTGCCTTTTTTCTCAAAGGCAACTGAATAAAAACCTGTATTTGTTGAGTTTGGATTTTGAGCTGTTCTGTTATCTGTGTAAAAAACTTTCCATTCTTTCATTACATCTTCAAAATATTTTAAAAAGAATTGATCATATTTAGGGTTAAGAATTATAAATGTCCCATTAAATATTTTCTTTTCCACATCCTCTTTAAAAATTTCAAAGATAGTTTTTCCATGTTCAGTTTGGTTAAAATTGCAGTATGACAGAATACTAAGCATAATATACTCTTTTGCTGTATGCATATTTTCATATCTCCTACATATTAATAATTGATAAAATAAGATAAGTAATTCCCCAACCTAATAATCCCCCCATTACTGTTTCAAATAGGGTATGAATTTTTCCTTCAATTCTAGAGTGCATTACAAGAACTACTAAAATTAAAGTTAGGAAAAATATCTTAGGATTATGAGTTAAATAAGTTATTATTGTAAATATTGAACTAGCTAAAGCACTGTGACCACTAGGCATTCCACCTCTCAATGGAGTACCCTTATCAAAGAATGATTTGATAATTATCACAAGCATAATAACTATCACAAAAACTAATACTGTTGTATGTTGAAAAGAGTCTTTAAAGACTTTAAGTACATCTTTTAAATATACAGGTATCTTTTTTTCAAAAACTATATACCCTACTAAAAGAGCATTCATAGAGGTAACAAGAACAGCCCCTGCTGCTATATCCTTTGCTCTTTTAGCCAATGGATGATACTCCTCTGTGACTAAGTCAACACAACTTTCTATTGCAGTATTAAACATCTCTGTAACCCACATCAATGTCACACTTATAATAAGTGCTAAAGCTTCTGCCTTTGCTAAATCTAAAAATAGTGAAAGAATCAGAACTATTATTGTACAAAAGCAGTGAAACTTCATATGTCTTTCTGTTCTAATTGTATCAAATAACCCTTCAAAAGCTACATTAAAACTCTCAGTAACTCCCTTTTCTTTCCAATTTTTTTTCATAGCATCACATCTCTCTTGTGTAGCCGAATTGTCCTAGTATCTCTTCCTCTCTAATTCTCATCTCTTTTCTATCTTCCTCTTCTATGTGATCATATCCCAATAGATGAAGAAGTCCATGAGTTAAAACATAGTATAGCTCTCTTTTTACAGAGTGATTGTATTCAGCAGCTTGTTCCTCAACTCTCTCCATAGATATTACAATATCTCCTAAAGTATCATAAGGTCCTATATCAAAATCCTCTGTTTCATGGTAAGCAAATGAGATAACATCAGTAGGTTGATCCTTTCCTCTGTAATCCCTATTTATAACTTGAATCTCATCATTTCCTGTAAATAGAAGCGATAGATACACAGGTCTATCACTTTCAAACTCACTTTCAAGAGCTTTCTTTACATAATCTCTTATCTCATCCTCTTTTACAAGTTCATCGTATCCTTCTATCTCTAAAGACATATCCATTACTAATTCCATTTTATTCTCCTTTTCTCCTCTTTGTTATTTTTGTCCTGGGTATTTTATTCTTACATGATGTATACTGATCAATGATTTAACAAAAGTATGAATTATTATCTCTATCTCTTTAAATGTCAAATCAGCTTCTGATAGTTGATTATCTTCAATTTTACTATTGATAATCTTTCTCAACATCTCTTCAATAGCTCTAGGTGTTTTCTCATCTAGAGATCTTACTGCTGCTTCAATAGAGTCAGCAAGCATTATAATAGCAGACTCTTTACTCCTTGGCTTAGGTCCACTATATCTAAACTCCTCTTTTGTAACTGTTGGATCTAAAGCTTTTGCTTTATTGTAGAAATAAGCTAGGAATGTTGTTCCTTGATGCTCATACATTATATTTCTTATCTCTCTTGGTATCTGATATTGTTTTGCCATTTCAGCACCATCTTTAGTGTGAGATGTGATTATAAGGTTACTCATAAAAGGTGAAACTCTATTATGAGGATTCTCTCCATTTTGTTGATTTTCAACATAGAATTGAGGTCTTTTACATTTTCCAATATCGTGATAATATGCTGCAACCCTTGCAAATACTGCATTGGCTCCTACTGCAGCAGCAGCATTTTCAGAAAGTGTAGCCACCATCATTGAGTGGTGGAAAGTTCCTGGAGCTTCCATAGATAGTTTCTTTAACAATGGATGTGAAAGATCTCCTAGTTCTAAAAGTTTGAAAAGAGTTAAAATATTAAATGTCTTTTCAAAATATGGGAGAAGAGCAATTGCAATCATTCCAGAAACAAGTCCAGATACAATAATCTCTCCAGATTTCAGTGCAGCTCCAAAAGTTTCTACCTCTGAGAAGAAACTTAGCAATCCAAAAGTTGCCACTTTTAATACAGCCATTTGAATTCCTACAGCTATTAATGCAGCTCTTGTATTTACCTTTTTAATTAGATAAGCTCCAAAAGTCATAGATGCAATATTCATAACCAAGAATATCAGATCATAATCTATTATAGGCAATAGGAAGAACAACATAAATGAGATCATCATCAAACCATATTTTGTATTAGTTAGTAGAACCAATAAAAATAGAGCTGTATCTGCTGGCATTAAATATATCAAGTCATTATTTATAAATCTAAATGTTAAGAAGAAAGCTATAATTATTAGAACAGTACTTCTATATGTGCTTTTTCTTAAAATATCTTTTTTATATCTATTAAATATAATTTGATAGAACAGAGTAGAAATAATAAATAGATATGTTAAATTTGCCATCATTATTCCTAAGCTTTTCTTATATGAATACACTCCACAAGATTCAAGAATTTTTATTCTTCTCTCATTTAAAATCTCACCTTTTTTAGCAACTAAAGTTCCTGCTTTAATCTCTATATATTGATCATTAATTTGAGAAACTTTCTCTTCAATAGCTTTCTTTGTCTTATCCTCATCATATATATAGTTAGGAGCAGCAAAAGTTTCTACTACTTGTCTTTGAAGATTTGAGAGCTTTTCTATTTTCTTATCAAAAGGAGATCTATATTTTATAGTTGCTTTTTCCTGTATGATACCACTTTCATATAGATTTTCTAAGAATTTTCTTGTCTCTTTTTGAAGTTTCATAATCTCTGGAACTTTTAGTGATAGCAAACCTTTTACCATTGTATCTGGTATTCTTCTACCAGTGTCCTTTTCTAAATTTTTAAAATCTACATTGCTATCTTTATTATTTTTTAGTGCATAGATATCATCAAAAAACTCATCAAAGGTTTCTAAATATATTCTTCCTGCATCTGCTGAGTAGATATACTCCTTTCCAGATTGAGCAATCATATTTTCTATTATTTTTTCCTTAGCACTTTTATCATTAAAAACTATTGTTTTAGGTGCATAGATATCAGATATTACCACATCTCCTACACTATAATTATTATTTTTAGAAAGTAATCCAATTTTTGAGCTAAATGCTATAATAAACATTATTAATATTAAGTATATTATCTTCTCTCTTAAAGCATAAGAGGTAGAGTAAAGTTCCACATCATTTTTACTACTCCTCTTTACTTCAAACATAAATTTAAGTCCAAATAAGCTAAATTTTTTCATTGTTCTCACCTTTGCTATTCATTGCTATATCCTTTAATATATCTGTTTTTCCCATTACATTTATATTTTTTGTAGGTATGGACTCTATAAAATATCTACCATATTTTTTCTTTATTATTCTATTATCTAAGATAGTTATTGTTCCACTGTCACTTTTACTTCTTATTAATCTTCCTATCCCCTGCTTAAATTTAATTACAGCTTCTGGGACTTGATACTCAATAAAAGAGTTTTTCCCTTGAGCAGTAATATGCTCTATAATAGCCTCTGTTACAGGGTCACTAGGTACTTTAAAAGGAATCTTAACAATAATTACCGAACTCAATTGTCTTCCCTTTATATCTACTCCTTCCCAGAAAGAGTCTGTTCCAAAAAGTACAGGGTTTCTCCCTTTTACATACATATCTACAAGTTGAGTTCTAGGAGCTTTACCATGAATAAACAGCTCTATTCCATTAGCTTCTAACTCATCTCTCAACATAAAATACATATAATTTAAAGTTGAATATGAGGTAAAGAGAACAAAAGTTTTCCCCTTAGATTTTATCAACATAGCCTTTAAAAACTCTGCTATCTCCTCAGTAAAAGTTTTATCTGAAGGATCTGGAATATCTGATGGAATGTATACTTTCATCTGCTTATCATAATTAAATGGTGAATGAATAACCTTATCTAAAGTATCTTCCTCAAGTCCAATAGATTCTTTAAAATATTTAAAATCATTTCCAATTGCTATTGTTGCAGAGGTAAATACTATTTGTTTCAGATTTAGATATAGAGTTTTTTGAAGTTCACTATCTATCTTTAAAGGTGTTGCCACTAATTTTGAGTTACTCTTTCTACTATTAACCTCTATCCAATAGATAAACTCTTCATCATCAAAATCATTGATAAATCTGAAGTTATTAAAGAAGTTATCCAATCTATCAACATATTTTATAAAATCATTGATATTTCCATTTTCATCCTCTTCATCCCTAATCTCTTTTATAAACTCCCTCACCTTTCTACTATATGAGTTATATTCACTATTAAATCTCTCTCTAAAATCTATAAGAGAGCTTAAGAAAGGAGAATTGTCCATCTCATCTTTTTTAGCTCTAAATGTAAAAGTTCCCATCTGTCCATTTGAGAACACCTCAATAATATGGTTGAAATACTCTCTTCCAGCTAAATAAAGATTTTTATGTTTTAATTTTATCTCTTCAATCTCTTTTTCTAAAATACCTCTGTGATCTATTCCATGATTTTTTATGTATTTTTGAATAATTTCAAGACTACCTGTATTTTTTTTCTTTCCTTCAACTGCAAATATTTGGTTCATAGTTTTTGTAAAACTATATTTTGATGCCTCATATGAAAAGTAATCTCTAGCTACCTTTTCCACATTGTGAGCCTCATCAAAAACCACCATTCCATACTCTGGAAGAATTGAGTATTCAGTATTAAAACCTATCTCCTTTCTAATAGCTAGATCTGAAAAATACATATGATGATTAGTTATTAAAATATCTGCATTTTTCTTCTCTTCCCTAGATTTTAGAAAGAAACACTCACCTTTATATGGACACTTATTTCCTGCACAAATATCTGTTTCACTTTGAAAAAGCTCCCAAACACTTGTATCTACTTCAAAAGGAAGTTCAGCTCTATCCCCTTTTTCAGTTTTTTGCCCCCATTTTATTATCTCTTTAAACTGTATTTTTTGAAGATCATTAAACTCTTGGGCATTTATATTCTCTCCCATTGAGATATTTGAGTATTTTCTATTACAAAGATAGTTTCCTCTTCCTTTTACAAGGATATATCTAAAATCTCCCTGTATAACTTTTTTAGCTATGGGAATATCTTTGTTTAAAAGTTGCTCTTGTAAATTAATTGTATTTGTAGAGATAACAACTCTTTTTTTATTTTTTATAGCCCACTCTATACTTGGTATCAAATATGCTAAAGTTTTTCCTGTTCCTGTTCCAGCTTCAACAATAACTTTAGTTTCACTGTTTAATCCCTTTTCTATATGTTTAGCCATGTGTAATTGCTCATCTCTATATTCAAAACCTTGAAAAACCTGTGATAAAAGCCCAGTTTTTTCAAAATATGGAGTTATATCAATTTTTACATTATCATCTCTAAATAGTTCAACTATCACATATATCTCTGTTACACTGTTATTGACTATATATGATGCCCCAGCCATTCTATTGGAATAGATAGAAGCAATCTCTACATCAGCATCTGAAGGATATAAAAAACCAGATGGGTGGTTATGAATTATAACCTCTCCCTTTTTCATAGCCTTTAATATAGCAGGAACAGAAGTTTTATTCCCTCTAGCAAGGACAACTACCTCTTTAACTATTCCTGCTTCATCAGGTATCCCTCTAAAAAATACCTCATTTCCCCCAGCTTGTTCTATCTCATTTTTTATTATTTCTCTAGCTTCAAAAGATATTTTTTCCTTTATCTCCATTAAAGTTCCTTTCGTTGATTATAAATATTTATATATATAATAACTTTAGATTTTTTAACACTCTTAAAATCACTGTTTTTTTAATAAAATGTTCTTACACTAAACTTATAGTAAATCCATCTAAGTTTTATTAATAACATATGATTATCTAAAAAGCAATTACATTATACCATTTTTTTTACTATTTTTTTGTAATTTTTTTTTATTTTTTTAACTTTATATAAAACCCTGTTATTTTATTTATCAGTTATATATTCCTTTATTATTCTAATATCTTCCCTCATTGCCTTTTGTTGCTCAAAAATTGTTTTAGTTCTCTCTGTGATCAGCAGCTCAAGATTATTTCTTTTCTCTGCTAACAACTCTTGTTGAATTTTACAGTCATCTTTATCCATCTTTTTATCCAGTAATGTTATCATATATCTATGATAAGCAATAAAAGATGTAATCATTCCACCTATAACAGTTATTAAGACTGTTATTATTTCTATTAAGTTCATTGTACCTCCTCAGATGTCTTTTCAAATATTGCTTTAAAGATTTCATCATCTACTTTACTATCTGTTCTTTCAACTAGCTCTCTTAGTAATATAATTACAATCTTTTCTATAGCTATAGTTCCGAACCACTTACAAATGAAATATTTGAGAAATTTTATAACTACATTCATTAAATCACTCACCTTTAGCTAACTCAATATGAGGTTTATCCCAGCCCCAATCATAACCAAATTCAAGTTTTATTCCTAATTGCTTTCCTGCTAATCTAAAAGCATCAATTAGCTCCTTCCATTTTTGCTGGTCTTCTGCCCCCTTTTTCCAACCTACATAATACACATCTATTGCTCTACCAAGTTGATGTTTTGATTTATTCTTTATTCCATCACATTTTGTTGATCCTTCTTTAAAATATTTTTGTTGAGTTTCAGTTGATCTTAAACCTTCATTTACCCAAAAGTCCACCTTTGATATTCCTAAAGTATACCCTACTAACATCGCTAATTTTGCATTTACATCTTTTAAATTGTCTTTAGTTCTTTTACTAGCTTTATTCACAATATTCAACCTCCTAAAAATTATTTTTAAACCTCGTAATTTTGATTATATGGAACTTTTAAAGCATTTGACTGTAGATAGTTCATCTACTTTTTTAATAAAATCTTGCTTTTCTAATAAAATATTAGCTTGAGATGCTTTTAATTGTGCTTCAACTGTAAATATGGCTTGTACAAACGTTGCTCCTGCTATTCTCAAATGTTTTAAATCTTCTAAAGACATTTCAACTACATCGTGATCATTAAAGCTCCAATGACTCACAGGAGTTTTTGAATATACTTGAGCATCTTCATTAGCTGCTATTGCATTACCTAACAATGCTAGATCCTTTTCACGACATTTTTGCTGATGTCCATTAAAGTCAAATCCTACTTCAAGAATTTCAGCTTTGAATCTATTAATATTATCAAAGTAGTAGTCTTTTAACTCTTCATCAGTTGCTCCCTCCTTCCAAGTATGAGTTTCCTTATCCCAATCCTTTTTTAGTAGTCCTTCAGGAGCTGGAACAACTATTATTTGGTTTTGGTCTATATATTCTCCATCTGCTAATAAATCTAATCTTTTATCTAGCAGTATTTTTTCTTCTCTAGTTTTTTCTCTTAAAGCTCCATCACTAAGAATAGGGCTGTTATACTTATCTTGTGTTGCATAAAATGAAGGCTCCCAATCTGGATAATATTTTGAAGGTTCTTTTATAAAGTCCTCATATTCATAGTTCAAAGATACTAAAAAATTTAAGTTATTATCATAAATATGTAACATTTTTCCTCCTTAAAATTTTGTAAAAATTATTGATCAGTAGATCAATCTTTAAACAATTTAACTTTTTAAAATTCTGTCAGATTTCAAAATTTCTTATAATTTAAAAATAGAAACTCCGCAATCTGGGATGTTAAAAGAATGTGTTGTCGTAAATTCTACTATGTCATTCGATTTTAAATGTGTTGTATAAACTATACTTGTTCCAAATTTAGCATCAGAATTTGGTGCTTCAGCTATTTTTGTATTATTTATTTTTAATTCTATTTCTGTATTTATCTCTAAAAGTGAATAAACAGTAATTACATACACTCCTTCTTTAACTATTTGTATTTTTTTATTAGTATCATTATTTTTTAATAAGTTTATATTTTCAGTTTTTTTAGTTTTATTTAAGCTAATAGAAAGATAACATTTTTCTTCTAAATTGCTTAATCTGTCAGAATTTTCTTTATTTGAAAAATTCTTAAAATATGTTGCATTATTGACCGTTGTAGTAGTTTCTTGAATGCACTCAAATATTCCATCTGTTAGTTTATCTAAATAGCAAAGTCCTTTTTTCTTAGTTCCTGCATCGTTCAAATATAAAAGATTCTCATCAAACTTAATCCCTGTATTATTTTGTAAAGCTTTAAAAATATCTTCACCACTTTGAATAGTACTAATTAAATTACCTTTATTTAATTTTTTATCTGCTTCAGTTTTTGCAGTATCTCCTGCTTTTTTAGCTTCTTTTATCTTATCCTCTATCTTTTTTGCTGTGTCATACTCTGATGAAACATTTCCTTTATTTAATTTTTCATCATTAGAGTTGCTTAACTCCTCCAATTTTGTATCAATTTTGTCATAGTTTTCTGACAGATGCTTTTCAACATCTACGTAATCGTTCCGTTCAGGTTTTAAAAGTTGTAAAAACTTTGTTAATATTGCCATCTATACCTCCTTTATTTCAGCACTACTTCTTACTTCTGCCCACGTGTATTGAGCTAATGTTCCCCAAATAAAAGGTTTTAACTCTCCCCAAGTTCTGTATCTGTATTTGATATCATAGGTTAAATGAGCAGGTTTATTCACATATACCATTTCCTTGAAATTATCGAGGTTTGGTGGAGTTCCTATCATGCTTGTGAATTGAATTGTAAAATGATAGTTTGGAAAATCTTCAATAATATCAATCTCTCCATTTGTAAAAATCATAGCTTGATCTTTTAAAAATTTAGGAGTAAAAAATCCACGAGAATTAAAAGTATAAATTAGTCTGTCTATTCTATCTTTCAAACTCCAACTTTTTTCATCAGATAATCCAAACCATTCTTCCCATTCCTCTATTCTATTTTCATCAGTTTGACTCATAATGCAATTTTTAATATTTAAAAAAAGCTCATGAGAAAGTTTTATTTCCTGTTCACAAGCTTTTATGTCATCAGTTATATATTTATTCCTTGAAACCTTTGAAATGCCATATACACTCATCTAGCTCACTTCCTTAAAGGATGTTACTGTGATATTACCTACTATTGGAGTTTGATTGTAAGCTATAGGAATATTTGATGTAGTTCCATTTATTTTAAAATCATTATAAAGTACTGTACCTTTTATATTCAATGCTAAATTTCCTATTCTAGCATAAGGCACTGTATTAGCAACTATAAAATCCTTTGTATTATATCCTAATTGTACATTTGCTTTTAATTCCTCTATCCATTTTTCTTTAGTGATAGATCCTTTTTTAACTGTAACTTCTGCAAATGTAAGATTAGTTGTTAAAGCTTGGAATGCCTTTACTACTAAGTTACACCCCACAGGTCTTTTATTAGTAGTATTTATATAGTCTTTAACTTGTTGTATCTGCTCTGAGCTTGGTACTTGTCCATTATAATCAGCAAAATATATATGAACTTCCCCAGCAGGAACTCCAGCATCATCAGAAGGACCATATACAGCTATATTTCCTACTCCTCCTATTTCTCCTAACCATTCGATATAATTATTTTTATTTCCTGAATGGGATGGTAGGCTTGCTTTTTTCTTCATTCTTTCCTTAGCAGATTCTACTGTTTCAATAGCAGCTCCTCCAGTTATTGCCTCTTTATTAGTTACTGAGTAAATATCAACTGTTTCTATTTCAAAGCTTGTAATATCTCCAACAGCACAGTTTCCATTTATTCCACCTTCAACTGCCTCTATACTTACATCTACTTCCTCAGAACTATCAATAACAGCATTAACTAAAGTTTTATATTTTACTCCTAGCCTTGACACTATTACAGTTCCTTCTTTAATTAAAGCAGTAGTTTTACCTTTGATTGTTACAGTTCCTTTAGCCTTAGTTTCTCCTAGTCTAGTTAATCCATAGCATATCAAATGATAAGTTAAATAAGGCTCCTTTGTACAGCTCCAAGGAAACAGTTCTTTCTCTAAATCTCCTACATCTGTATATATAGTTTCTATCTCTTGAGCTACTGCACTTGCTATATCAAAGTTATAACTCCCTTCTATTTTAGATAAATTATTAGTCATATAATTCAAAATAGAGTTTCTAATCTCATAAGCATTTTTAAATTGCAATATTGTTCACCCCCTGCTCTGCTACTCCATAGATACTATCAACTTTAAACTTTATATTTAAAGTTAAGTCCTCATCTGAATAATCAATTTCAAAATCATAAACTCTTAAAATGTAAGGATTTACCATTAAAGTATCTACTATTTCACTTGTGATTAATTGCTCTTTGACTGTTCTATCATAAACATAACCAATTTCTTTATGAATATCACTACCAAAACTATTAGAATAGGCTTTAAAACGATTTCTCTCTGTTTTAAGAGCTTTCCATATCCATACATTTAAAGCATCTTTCCCAGTTAATTTTACAATCTCTCCATCCTTGCTAATAATTTCACCAGTATTAAAGTCTATTGCCATCTCAGTAAAGAGAGGCAAACTATTTTCTTGCTGTTCCTGTTGTTGCTTTTCTATTAAGTTTAATAGCATTATGCCCCCTCCTTTGCTCCACTTGGCATTCTTACTATCTGTGCTACCACTACATAAGAGTTATTGACTATCTCAACTAAAACTTCATTCCCTGTTTGTAGTGTATCAGTAAACCAAAAATCTTTATGTGTTTGATAAGTTCCAGAACCTTTATATTTTCCACTACCTTGAAGTTTAGGGATTGGATGTGATGGATGTTGAGGTACAGGGTCTGAACTTGTTGTATTATCAAAATCATACTCAGATACATTAATTTCAATATTATCTACAACCCCATCAATTTTATATTGCCTATGGTAATTTTGAAGTAAATAATTTGCTACATAAATTTGCTTAGTTGGAATAGTCTGATTTTCATAATTTAAAGTAATATTTGGTGGTGGAGTAGCTATAGTGCAAATAACACTCTTTTTTATATTAACTTTACTATCTACATATTTTTTTATGCTCTCCAATAAAATATCTGAATTATTCATAATCTTGACCTGCCTTTGTTGTATCAAAAGTACTAATCATTTTAGTTTCCTCTTTTTTATATTTTTTTCTAGTAGGGTATTTAGGTATATCTATATCCTGCATTTCATTTTCAAAAGCTAAACTAATATAAGTTACATAATCATTTGAAGTCCAAAGATGCCTATCTGTTTCAATTAGAAAATTATTATTTAATGGTGACAGCTCATTTACCTTTATAGGTATACTGTATCCACTCATCAAATATATATTCCCATCTACTTCTATATCTGAACTTTCAAATACACCTTTTAACATTTTATTGACTTGTAGATAAACTTCATTATTTTGATCCTGCTCTTGTGCTCTTTGGAAAATTCCATATTTTTTAATATCATCTTCATTTGATTTGATACCTATGTTCTTGGTAGTATTATTTTCAGTTTTATAAATAATGATTTTATTTATCATCTCTTCAATATCTTCTTCATAACTTGCTCTTCTTATATTCTTTCCTGAGATTAATTTTAAATCAGGAATTAATATCCCTTGTTCAACTACACTAATTCTATTATTTTCAGATATGATGGAATAAACTTTATTATCCTTCATAGCTTGGATTTTATAAGCTGTCAAAATAATATCATAGGCACTTCTATCTAATGCAGGAAATGTGCATTTAGCTCTATCAACTGGAATTTCTCCAACTTCTATCTTTAAACTCCCTAATAATTCAGTTATTATCTGACTAGGTAGAGTTTCGTAGTAGTTTCTTATAAAAAAGTTCTTATTTAATCTAATTGCATTATCATAAGCTTTCATTGTATAAGTTTCTTCCTCTGTATTCATTTTTATAGAAAATACAGTTCCAATAAACACAATTAAGTCATCTACTATGAATTTAACCTCTTTACCTAGTTCAAATTTAGCTTTATCTTTTAAATAAGTAGCCTCTAAAGATCTACAAGAAGTCCTTATAGAACCACTCCACTCTACAGTCTCAAATACATCAGTATAGCTTTGATTTCCCATTTTTATAGTTATCATAATCTACTCCTTAATCCAGTTATCAAATCAACTGTTGTACTCATTCCTTGCCTATCTTCCACAAGAGAGATATTATAATAAGCATCCCCTGTATGATCTCTATATTCCACTTCAAAACTTTCTATTTTGCAGTTTAGATATTCTAAATATTCAGGAATTATAAGTTTAAATTTAACATTTTTTTGCATACAATCCCTTAAATAATCTGCTGAAGGTTTAGCTCCTAGAGGATTTAAAAGAGGTGTGTAAAAATATGAATTTATAGCAGGAAAAAAACCACTCCAACTAACTCTTATAGACTGTCTTATTCCATCTCTTAAAACTTCCCCTAAGTCTATAATCTCAACTGGTTTATGATTTTGAGTTTGAGAAAACTTAATATCAGTAGGTGGAATAACAAATATAAAAGGGGTGTACCCATTAACTAAATTTATATGAGGTTGCATAGGTTTAAATATCATATTGTACTACCTCCAAATTCAAAGCCATTTGATAAATTTTTAATTAAACTATCAAAACTACTATCTAAAGAAGTTTTAACAGCCTTATTTATCTTTTCCTCATAGTTATCAAGAGTTAAGTGAGAGCCTTTAAAATCAATATTTACATCAACTTTTATATCTTTATCAAAATTTAAAATATTTTTTGTCTTTAGCTCAGGAGATTTTATCTCTTGAAATAAAAATTTATGAAATTCTTGGTTTTCTTTTATTTTTTGCTCCTCTAAAATTTGTTGCATTGGAGCATAAGTTGAAGTTGCTTGAGTAGGTAATCCTCCAGTTTTTTCTTGCCAATCATACCAATTTTTATTAGCTTCTTCTCTCTGCTTTTTTCTTTTTTCTTCTTCTGCAACAAAAGCTTGAATTCCTTTATTTATTTCAGGAGTGAAAGCTCCAATAGCAGCTCCTACTAACATTCCTTTTAGACCAAACATTTTACCAAGTTCTATCCCTACCATAACTCCTGCAAATCTCATAGCTTTATCTAGTAAGCTATCAAAGTTATCTTTTATAGTTTGTAATCCGTTGTTAATCATTTTAGGATCAAAATTCTTAATAGAGTCATTTAGTTTTTCTACAAAGTTTTCTCCAGCAAGTTCTTTGAACTTTTCTTTTATAGTATTAACTAATTCTATTATTTGAGGTAAAGCTTTATCAAAAGCATCTGCCCATTTATCAATAGTAGCTTGTCCCTCTTTTGATTGTGCCCAAGTATTAAATTTATCAAATTTTTGTTTTACCCAATCAAGCATAGAACCAACTCTAACTTGATTTTTATCAAAGTCATATCCAAATAGTTTAGCTATATTAAATTTTAAAAGTCCTGCTGTTGTTGATAGCATTCCTGTTAAAGTTTTAGATAAATTCAGCATTCCATCCTTACTTTGATTAATTATCATTTCTTGCAAGGTATCCATAAATTTTTGAGGATCTAAAATTCTTTCTCCAGATACTGCAATAGCATCACCTTTATTTTTTGCATACTCTAAAATTTTATTTTTATTGATACCTAACTCTTTTAATCTCTCATACTCACCTTGTCCTGCATCTGCAAAAGCTTCTACTGCTTGATCCAAAGGTTTACCATAAGCAGCTGCCCAGTCACCTAACATAGTCATCATTCTTTTAGGATCGTAACCATAGGATTTTAATTTTACTGCTGCATCAATTACCTCTTCATTGCTATATGGAGTGACATTAGCAAAATTATTAGCCCATTTAAAATAATCTGCTGCTATTTTTTTATCTCCACCAAAAGCTGTATTCATTCTAGCTCCTAAAGCTTCAAAATCACCAGCAGCTTTAATTCCATAAACTCCAGCACCAGTGGCAACAGCTCCAGCTTTTAAAATATTTTTTCCTATTTTTATACTAAAATCTTTAGTTTTTCCAAGTACATTTTTAATCTTATTTTCATATTTATTGAGAGCTGTTATTCCAATGCTTACAGATTCTTTAACTCCTTTACCAAACCATTTCATAAAAGAACCTGATCCCATTTTTTTATCAAATTTTTGTATCTTTTCTTGGAATTTTTCAGATTCTTTCCCAATAGATTTTATCTTACTTGAGAATTTATCTTTAAGTTCAAGAGTTGCACTTAATACATGATCTGCCATTTCTCACCTCCTAATTTTTTTGCAATAAAAAACCCCAGATGTTAGTCTGAGGTTTGGAGATCTATTTATTAGTTATTTTTGATGAGATTACTTTTAACTCTTTTAATCCCATTTTTAAAAATCTTTCATTTCTATCTACTAAAAGAGATACTGGAACACATATTTTCTTCTTCCCTTTTATTTCTTTTACAGCTAAATATACAAGAATAGTTATTTTATTTGAACGAAGTAAAAAAGAAAACTCTATTTTACTATTCCAAACAACATTCAAATCATATTTTAAAGCAGAAGTTGTATTTTCTAAAAGTGTTTTTAATACTGGGAAATATGTTAATCTATCTCTTAACTCTATATTTTTATCAATAAAGTTTCTTTCTGCAGAATATATATTTTTAAAATCTATTTTTTCCGAAAGTATATCTTCAATCAATCTATTCATTTTTTTATAAGACTTCAATGTTTGAAATTTATGCAATCCTAACAGATGTGCAAAATATTCATCATAAAATTTTATATCTATTTCTGTACCATCTTCTAAAGTATAATTATATAAAAAAGGGCAGATAAAATTTTTATAAAATTCAAAATATTCTTTAAAATCAACTTGTGATAAAGATACTTTTTTAGTCTTATTTATAAATTTATGTTCCATTTACTTCTCCTGATATTATTATAAAAAAAGTCCTACCCTTTACATAAGGAGGACTTTTTTATATTGTCACAGTGGGAATCTTTTTCGTTGTTTTCCCTCAACATTAATCTCAGTATGTGAAAGCCCCTGAGTGGGTCACCGACCTGTAACCTGTAAGCTTATTATTCGCCATATACTCCAATAATCGAGTTTTATCTTTTCTTACTTAAATAATACACTATTCTCTGTAAAAAGTCAATCAATCTCTATCTATTTAATAATTTTTCTTTTAAAGCTTCTTGTAAAACTTGTGAAAAATTTATATTTTTATTCTTTGCTAAAATATCTAAATAACTAGGAATTGTCAATGTTTTTTTAACATAGGCTATTTTTACTAAAGATTTTTCATATTCATAGTTTAAACTTATATAAACTAATTCTTGATTATCCTCTAGCAACTCTTTTACTTTGTTTATCTTACTAGGAGCAGGAAACTCTTTTTTCTCATTTTCTAACTCCTCTAGCAATAAAACTAAATACTCTTTTCCCATCTCCACAGCTTCTTCAAAAGTATCTCCATAAGTGTTATAAAATTCCTTTTCAAAATCAGGAAAGCCAATGTAAAAAACATTATCTTCATATGTTATAATTGCTGGATAAGTTAAATTCACAAAATCACACTCCTTTTAAAGTTGAGGTCTTTTGAGCTCATTCAACCACCTCGATACAATTATAACACGTATTTTATACGTGGTAAATTATAAATTATTTTAAGGCTAATAATAAGAATAATAGCTCATCATCACTATAACTTTGCAAATCTTTTAATGAATGTCCTTTATTTACTCCCATAGCAACTGTATGGACTCTCCAGTCACTATCTATGAGTTTTTTATCTCATCTACCTTATTATTCAAAATTTTTACACTATTTTCCTTAGATTTTTCATCTAAGATTATATTTGCTATGCTTTCAGAGATTCCTTGTCCAAATACCTTTTCAACAACTTTATAAGGAATATCCTTACATTGGAAGTGATTTAACAACTCATCAGAGTTTAATCTAGGCTCTTCACAACAGTTATATATTAAATCATACATCATATCATCATATTTACCTTTATGCTTTTCTCTTAGCTCATCTAACTCTTTAGAAAATGGAATTCTCAACTTTATTTCTCCATCCATTTGTTCTATTCTTACTGTCACAAATCTCTCTTTCTCTTTTACAGCCTTTTCAATAAGCTCTTTAACATTTAACACTACTATACCCTCCTATTTTATTGTATCAGCAAATGATGACTCCATAGGATTAAATCCAAAGTCATAATCTCTAGTTTGTTTAGCTGTTTTTTCTCCCCAACCTAAAGGCAGTTTATTTAACCAAGCACTTGGAATATTAATTGTTTCTATTTGTCCATCAACTGCATCAGGATCAGCACTTTTAATATATATGTCAAATCTTTTATCCTTACCTTTTAAAAGTTCTTCATATACATTTTGGAATCTTGAATAAACTTTATCTACAGTAATTGTTCCACTTCCTTTTACTGCTACAATTTTACTTTCTACACCTAAGCCCCATTGAACATCTTCTCTAGTTATCTCAATATCAGCAGTGACTCCAGTAACTTCAGCTATATCTTGATTATCTACTCTTAATGTTCCACTAGCTCCATTTAATACCCTAGAAGAGTTTACTTTCTTTTTCTCCATTGCAACCTCCTAATATTGAATTCCTAATTGTAGATTAACCATAGTATTTGAGAATCTAACTTGCCCATATAAATACACATCCTCACCAGTTGGATAAGTTCTAATCTCAGTTTCAGACATAGTATCAGGATCTTTTCCATCAGTAACTATATATCTTCTATTTGCATCTACATCAATATCAATCTTATTATCAAAATCTGGTGATAGCACATTAGGTGTCAACTCTTTGAAATATACTTTGTTGATATTATTACAGAAAGCAATTTTATTATCATAGTCATTGATATATAATCCACACCAATAATCTTTGAATGTGTCCTCTATGTCAAATTTAACAATATTCATCCCCTCAAATATCTTAATAAATCTAGTTCCTGGTTTCCAAGTACTATCAAATGTAGTTTTTGAATTTAAAGCCATTCTACATCTTACTACATCATCATCATTGTACATTGAAAATTTTCCATTTTTAGCCTCTATATTATCAACAGATGTGATATTGGGAAATATAACGTTATCAAGAGATCTGTTTAAAGGACAACCTGCTATTGCTCCAGCTACCATTACAGTAAATTTTTTAGGATCATAAGATTCTATTAATTTATGTTTAACACTTTTATTTGAAAGTTCTACTACTCTACAATCATCAGTTTTGTCAGCAAATGCAGAAACATATACAATATTTCTTTTATTAGTTTCTCCTTTGATCCAAGTTACAACCTTTGTATCATCTGAAGATTCAAGCTCTGGACAAGCAAGATGAGTCACTTTTAAACTTTCTAACTCTTTTAAAAATACAGCTACATCATCAGCTCCTTTTCTCCTAATCATAATTTTATAAGGAGAAAACACTTCAAAAGCTGTTTGAATTAGAGCTATATTTTCTTCAGTCCAGTTCTCTTTTGTTAAATCAGCTACAGATTTTATGGTAGTCCATTTATCAGTTTTAGTTGTATCTGTAATAAGCAGTGTAAGTATCCCTCTTTCACTTCTTTGGATAGCTGTTCTTGCTAGAGTTTCAAAGTAAACTTTGATAACTGGATAAGGGTTTATTTGTCCAACTACAGCAGCAGATTTAATCATATCATTAAGAACTGCTCTAGTTTCTTTTAATTTAGCTAATTCACTCATTATTTACCTCCAATTTTAATTCTTGCATTAGTTGATAATCAACAGGTTTTCCATACACATCAAATAGATCTATATAGAAACTATAATGCCCTACATTATCAACTATATTTATTCTTGTATCTTTCAAAGTTAAGTATCTATTGAGAGATTTATCCTCAAATAAGATGCTCAATATTTTATTTCCTGCTACTTCAAAGTTATTATCTAAGTTCTCCAGAGCCTCTATAGTTTCACTGTTATTTCCTTCTTTATCACTTGAGAAGTACATAATATCAAAGTCTAACTGTTTAAACTCTCTATAATTGCTCCTAAAATCTTTTTGATAATTAACTAGATCTATGTAGTAGCAAGGTCTTCTAATTTTGTTTATATCTTCATAAAAAACAGGAAACCCTAATTTACTAATTGTAGTAATTAAAGCTCCCTTAATGTCTGAATATTTCATTTGTACACCTACTTTTCAATTAGGTTCTTATATACTTTGTCTAAATCTCTGTAAAAGTTCATTCTGACTTTTATTATTCCTTTATGTAACATCCTTCTACCTTTAGCAAATCCTACTGTTTTCTTTCCTCTGACTACTCTATGACCCCATTCAATGTGATTAGCATATGAAGTGTTGTTATAAACTACCTGTCTAAATGAACCACCATTTTCTCTTTGCCAACCACTTTTAAGAGTTCCATTTTTAACTGGAGTATTTCTTTTAGTTTCATCTATTAACTGTTCAGCTTTTTGTTTTAAAAAAATTTCTGTTCGTTCTGGAAACTCCTTTTTAAGAGTTTCTATCTTTTTTAGCCAATCATCCATACCCTCAATCTTCATTTTCCATCACTTCCCTCAATATAATCTCTTGATGAGGTAAGATATCAAGATATTTAAAAGGAGCAGAGGCTCTAGCTGTATATTTGCTAGAACCTCTCTGAACTTCTAATTTGTCATTTTGAAGGACTTCTATGTTAAGGGGTATAAATAATCTAAACTCTTGTTCTGAACTGCTTATGACACCATTAGAGCCTTTAACAGTCATCTGTGATAGCCTACAAGGATTATTCTCAGAGATGAGAACATCTTTATTGATAGATCCTCCCCATTGATCTTTAACAAGAGTGGGTCTATAGATAGAAAAGGTATCAGTATATAAAACTTCTAATCCTTTATTTGATTTTAATATTCCCAATAGTCCCCACTCTCCTATACCTGTTTAATTGCTCTCTCATAGAGATTGTTACTCTATCTTCAGTAGAACTACCTGTATTGTATTCAATACTGGTATCACCTGCTGTAACTCTTTTAACTTCCTTTTCAGAGCTCTCAAGATACTCTAATGCCATTGCCTCTGCCAAAGGTTCTACTAGCTCCTCAGGGAAGTCACTTCTATTCATATAATTTAGACACTTTCTTACTTGAATTCTTATATTGAGTAGCATTTTTGTTTCATCATTAGCATCAACAAGTTCTTTAAGACAATGATAAATATTATTTATAATTTCATTCATGCCTTTTCACCTGCTTTTTTAGTACTTTTTCTAGTTAATGCCGCTGCTGCTACTTTTTTTTTATTCCAACAAGTCCTTTTTTCTTCATGTTTAAAACAAAACAGTCATAGTAAAATCTTCCTTGGAATACTGTTCCTGAGAAGTCAGGGTGTTCTCTATTTGCATTATATTCAGCAAGTTTGATTGGTGCTACAGTTGCATTTTTATCTACAATAATACAATCAAATTTGTTAGTTCCACTTTCATCATCTTTTAACCAAGCTGCATTTGTTTTTATGATAGGGATTCCATCAACTTGTCCAACTTGTCCTCTTAATAACATTTCTTGCCCTAGATCTGAAGCTTTAATAAAGTTTGGATCTAATTTTAAAGCGTTGATAAATTTAGGATTTGCAAAAGCAACTCTAGTTACTTGAGGCACAAATAAATCATCTAATTTTTCATTAGCTTCTAAGAAATGTTCGTATACTCCTTTAGTTTGCTCAATAGCTTGTGTATTATCAGTGATAGCTTTACACATTACTTGAAGTCTATAAGCCTCAATCTCAGGAATAGTAACTTCTCTTAATTGTCTTGCTAATACTTCTTCCCCTTTGATTTTAGTTTCATTCTCATCCATCTTATCAAGTTTAGCTCTAAAGTATCTATCTTTAGTAAGTGTTAAAGTTTGAATTTCATTTGATAAATCATCAGCAGTTTCAACAGCTCCATACCCTTTTGATCTTGTATAATCTTGCATTTCAACTGTTCCAATTGATGTAACCTTTATTGTTTTAGCTCCATCCCAATTATAATTTTGGTTTGTTCCTGCATTTGTGACTGAAATTGGATGATATCTTTCATCTACTTTTTCTGCAAATTGTTCTGTTAATGCTATTGACATATATTATTCCTCCTTATAATCTTCCATTTAAAATGTCATCAAACCTGCTTGTTTCAAGTTTTTTATCAGTTTTAGACCCACCTTCTAAATTAGTAGGTGTTCCTCCTGCTTGGGATTTGATATACTCTCCCATTACTTCATTGAACTCTTTTACTGAAGTTTCAATATCCTCTTCTGTTTCTCCTGAAATTCTAGACATAAACTTTTCAGGTAGTTTATATTTAGAAAGAACAGATCTTTTAATACCATCAACTTCAATCTTCTTTAGAGCTCCATCTTTTTCAGCAATCAGTTTATCCCTTTTCTCAAGCTCAAGTTTAAATTTCTCCTCAGCTGTCATATTAGCAGTCTTTATTCTTTCTTCATAATCTTCAATACTTTCATTGTGCTTTCTCTCTAGCTCTTTCTTTTCAGTATCAAATTTCTTTCTCTCTCTTGCTAATCTGTCATTGATCATTTTATCTACTTCTTCTTGAGTAAAAGTTTTATCCACATCTGCCATTTAAAATCCTCCTGTTTTAAGTCCTGTACGACTGTTATATCCTCTGTTTAATGTCCACAGTTCGACATGATGTTACTTTTTAAAATAATAAGAGCAAGGTATCCCATGTGCATGTTGCCCATACCCTGCTCCTAAATTTGCATATTCATCTTCACTTGTTTTAATATCTACTCTCATCTTTCTTTTTTTTTTATTCATTCCTTTTCTTTCTCTGATAGTTCCAGCTATAAATCCTGCAAAAGCTCCTATCAAAAATCCTACAAATACAAATCCTGCTGGTGTCATTTAGTTCCCTCCTTAATTTTTGCAATAAAAAAGCACCTAGTTGCCTGTAGTGAACCCATTTTCTTAGACACATATTTCAATTGTTAATTAACAAGGATTG